>WBZP01000608.1_pt1 | contig 38911 bp, 31 predicted proteins | sample 5204301 | NCBI WGS metagenome assembly WBZP01 (sample SAMN12412401, study PRJNA552823) | activated sludge metagenome | isolation source: activated sludge from nitrification reactor of wastewater treatment plant... | place: USA: Pennsylvania | collected 2017
GCCATCCTCTACTACGCCACTCCGAATGTCCGCCAGCCGCGCTTCCGGTGGCTCTCGGTCGGGGCTGCGGTGGCGATCCTGGTGTGGGCGGTGGTGTCGACCGGGTTCGGCTACTACGTGACCAATTTCGGGTCGTATAACCGCACATACGGGTCCTTGGCCGGGATCATCGTGTTCCTGCTCTGGCTGTGGCTGACCAATGTCGCCTTGCTCTTTGGCGCCGAGGTCGATGTCGAGCTGGAGCGAACCCGAGAGTTGCGCGCCGGGATCCATGCCGAGCGAACGGTGCAACTGGCACCACGCGATACCCGGGCCAGTGACGCTGCCGCCGAGAAGCTGCGCGAGCAGGTTGCGGCGGGCCGACGCCTGCGCGAGGAGGCGGTGGGCGCGCGCGACCCCGAGGCGTATGCCGGTGAGCGGGCTCGGCTTGAGCCGCTCCCTTCGCAGCGCGAGCGGGCGCAGGGAAGGTCGGCGTCGGGGCATTAGAGTTGGGGGGCCGCTCGGCGAACCCGAGCTGCGGGCCTTTAGCTCAATGGTAGAGCTGCGGACTTTTAATCCGTAGGTTGTGGGTTCGAGCCCCACAGGGCCCACCCAATAGTTGATGTTCAAACTTGCGACGTCCGTAGGTTTGACGTCCTCTCCCGCGCGCAGCCTGGCTTCATAGGTCAGCGCTGCGGCGTGGAGCTTCGGGTCGAGCAGCCAGTCGAACGGTTCGCCGGGCTCTGCCTCCACCTGGTCGACGTTCTCGGTCTCGTAGACGTGGATGCGCTCGAAGAACGCTTGGTTGCAGATACGTCGGAGTGAATCGTCAATGCTCATGTAGATCGCGTGCATGTCACCGGCCAGGGCGAGGCAGTCTTCCAGGTGCGCTTTGGCCTGGTCGTACTCGATCTGTCCGGCGTCGATCTGACCGTCGAGGAATGCGAGCCTGCGGCCGATGCGGTCTTGTTCTTCTTTGAGGAGGTCGAGCGGGACGGCTCCGGCGTGGTGGGCGTGGAGCAGGCTGCGTCGTTCGTCGCGGAGCCGGTCACGTTCAACAGCGTGGGTGTGTCGTTCTGCCTTGTTCGCGGTATGGAGGTCATCGAACTGGCGCACGAGCATCTGCCTCAGCGCGGTGACGATGTGCTCAGGAATCTGCACACGCCGGTAGTAGTCCTCCACCTGCCGTTCGATGTGCTCGATCGGCATCGCCTGGCGCGTGCAGTTCGTGCGCTTGGAATGCCTGCCCGCGCAGATGAAGTACGGGTAGACGATGCCCTTGCCGTTCTTCGCGTGCGTGACCATCAGCCGGGAGCCGCAGCCACCGCAGTACACGGACCCTTTCAGATAGTGCTCATGGGTCTGGGTCTTCTCCCCAGACACCTGGTGCGCGGTGAGGACGTTCTGCACCCGGTACCAGAGTTCCGCGCTCACCAACGGCTCGTGGAGTCCGTCGTAGCGGGCACCACGGAAGATGACATCGCCCTTGTAGTACGGGTTGGAGAGCATCTGCTGGACCGTGGACAATCCCGGTCCCTTCGCGGGACGTTTCGGGGTCGGCACGGTCGTGAGGCCGCGGTCGATCAGTTCGCCGTGCAGCATCGAGGTCGAGTAGTTCCCCGTCGCGTATGCCTCGAACGCCCACCGCACCAAAGCGGCACGGTCCGGATCGGGGATCACAGTGGGCACGTCGCGACCGAGCTCGTCACGGGTGTGGACGTTGAGGTAGCCGATGGGCGCCCGCCCGACGGTGCCGCCGGTTGCCGCTTTCTGGGTCATGCCCTTGGCGACCTCGTTGGCGAGGTTGCGGGAATAGAACTCCGCGATCGTGGACATGATGCCGTGCAGCAGCATCCCCGACGGCGTCTCGTCAATGTTCTCGGTCGCGGAGACGAGCATCACGCCGGCGTCTTTGAGGGCGAGGTGAATCGCCACGTCGTCCGCACGGTTGCGGGCGAGCCGGTCGACTTTGTGGACGATGCAGTACGCGACCTGGTGTGTCTTGACGTACTCGATCATCCGCACCAGCTCAGGCCGGTCGGCCTTCCGCGCAGACTCGCCCGCGTCGATGAACTCTTCCACGACGATCGCGTTCAAATCCCGGGCCTTGCGGAGGTTCGCGTCGCGCTGCGCAGGGATCGAGAAACCCTCGTCGCGGCCGCCGCGCTCTGCCTGCTCCTTCGTGGACACACGCAGGTAGGAGACGGCGAGGGTCGTGGTCTCGCCGAGACGGTCGAGACTGGTGGGTGGCGCTGGGGGTGCCAGAGTCATGAGTCGTGTTTCCTCTCACCGATGGTGGGAGCCAACGCGACGGCGAAGCGTCACGCGGTGCGACTCGTAAACGGGAAACACGTCCGCCGGAAGAACCGGGGTAAGCCACAAGGGCAAAGAGACTGCGCACCCAGCCGGAGAGGCTGTGGCGTCGGGTTCTATTCTACGTTGCCGGGCGCAGAACGCCCAGGATCATCAGCGTCCGGCGCGGATGACTCCTCGGTCTTCGCCCTGCTAACTGCCATTCCGAGGAACACTTGCGCGAGCTTGTGCAGATCAGGCTGGCTGCGCGGCACCGCCTCTACCGTGAAGCGCCGATCCTCACCGCGCCTGCGCCGCTGCCGGTTCACGGCACCTCTCCTGTGCTCAGAACAAGCCCAGCAATGAACTGATCCTCAGCTCGCCGTCGCGCTTCCACGTCGGCGTGCATGTACTCCACGAAGTCTTCCTCGCGGTTCGGGATCACCATGTCCTCGACCGGCTCGACAGGTTTCTCTCCTGGCCAGACGATCTGGCGGGTGGAGCGGTCAGTGTTCAGGCGTGTGCCGCAGGCTGAGGTCCAGTCGCGGAGGCGTTCGCGGGCGTCGGCGAAGTCGCGGTGCCAGACGAGCATCGCGCTGCCTTTCGCTTCGGGGTGGATCGCGCAGAGCCAGTGGATGTGCAGCGCGGAGAGCTCCCACACGTGTTCGGGGTGGCGGTGCCAGAACGGCGGGACCACGGCGACGGGGAGACCGTAGGTGTGGCGGAGCCAGTGCACCCATTCGTTGAGCGCGAGCCATTCCTCTTCCGCGGCGTCGGCGGTGAGGAGGTTCCAGTTCACCGGCCCCGGAGGCCCCGCCGACTCCTCGTCCTCAGTGCCGGGGGTTTCGAGGTCGGGGTCGTAGCTCTCATCGAACTCGTCCTCCGCCATCTTGTCGGGATCAGCGTTGCTCTGCTCGGGCAGTTCATCGGTCATGATGCGCGTTCACCTCCCGACCGCAGCAGTGCTGGCGGATGTGCGGTGTTCGGTGTCGGGTGAGAGTGCGGTGTCCTCGAGCCCAGCATCGAGGGAATCGGCTTCTGGGGTGCGGCGGGGGCGGTCGACGGTGTAGCGGGTGCGGGCGAGGTCGTGGCCGATCTTCTTCGCGACGAACTCCTCTGCCTTGACGGGCTGGCCGTTGTCGTCGGTGCGGTCGTACTGGTGCACGTACCCTTCGGCGATGAACTTGTCGCCCTTCGCGAACCGCTGGTGTGCGCGTTCGGCGGTCTTCCGGAACGCGACGAGGTCATGGAAGGTGGTCTCGGTCTGCGTGAACGACCCATCGGGTTCCCGGCGGTAGTGTTCCTGCCCGATCTTCACGAACAGACGCGCATCGCCCTTCTCGGTGAACGACAGGTGGGGTTCGGATGCGATGAACCCGGACAGGGACTCTTGCGTGTGGATGGCCATGGGACACTCCTGCTTGGTGACGGCATCCCCAGGGCTGGGGTGCTCTGTCACTCAGGTGCGCCCGCCACCCCCTGCTCACCCGTCGACGCCGGTGTTCCTGCTTGCAGCAGCTCCTCCACCCCACGGCGCTGATCCTGCAGCTCGCTGGCGTCTTTGCGTCGGGTCCACGCACGCAGGCGAGCGATGATCGGCGGTGCGGCGCGCAACAGGATGAGGCCGGTGCCGAATGGGAGGGTGCGGATCACGTCGGGTGGCATGATCGGCACCCTTCGGATGGAGCGTTGCGCGGTGCGGGACCCGTGATCGCCGATGGTGGTGGAGTCGGTGATCTCGTCACGCTCCCCAATGAGCGTGGTCAGGTCTTGAAGGTCGCGGGAGTTGGAGGCACCGCCGAGGATGATCTTCACAATGCTGGCGTCCCAGATCGCGCCGGCCGCGTTATCCGACCACTTCTCCCGCGCCTGGGCGAGAGATTGCAACACCGGCATCGTCGTGATCCCCGTCCCGCCACCTTCCGCCATCAACGTCGGCAGAGACGGTAGCGGGGCAAGGTTCCCGATCTCATCCAAAGCGAGCAACAGGGGTGGGTCGAGCCGGGCTGCGGGTGATCTGGCGGCGAGACGGCGGGCTGCTTCGACGAGGTCTTCCACGAACGCCGACACCAGCGCCGCACTGTTGTTCGCCCCCGCACCCGTCGCGAGGAGATACACGGTGCCGCGCTTGCGCAGGAACTCTTCGGGATCGAACCGCTCATCCGGGCCGGGACTCACGGCGTCGAGCACCCGCGGGTCAGCGAGTGCCGCCAACGACAACGAGACACCTTGCCAAATGGAATCGCGAGTGCGGGGGTCCGCGTCGATCATCGCCTGCAACGAGTCCGCCCACCCCGTCGCCGCGTTCGGGCTCGCGGTGAGGATCGCGACCGCATCCGACGCCGCCGCCGGGTCGAGCGTCCACCGGAACAACTCGGCTGGCGTGCGGTGATCCAACGCGGCGGCATGAAGCAAGGCTTGGAGGGCGGTGCGGGTTTTCCCTTCCCAGAAGTCCCCTCCTTCGACACCACCGGCGGAGAGGCCGGTGCCGGCGGCAAGTCCCGTGGCGCGGATCATCGCGGTCAACGGGTCCTCGCACCCCCGGATCGGCGACCACCGGAGTCCTGCCGGGACGCCTTCTGCGAGGTGCTGCGGGTCGAACACCGCCACCGGGCGGTCGTCGGTGCTGCGGGCGGTGAGGGTGGCGGTGAGGTTGTCCGGGCGGGTGGAGGTGGTGACGACCGCGCCTGGCGCGTCAAGGATCGCATTGATCACCACATGCAGGCCCTTCCCCGAACGGGGCGGCCCGATCAGCAGAATCGAATCCTCCACGCTCGCCCACACGTCCACACCCCGCGACGCACCCAAGAGGTAGCCGATGTCCGACGCGGTTGGGTTCTGCACGGAGGGGCGAAGCTGCCGGCCGCGTCGCAGCAGCGCCTTCTCAGATGCGGCCGTGGTCACGTCAGTGCGAGTAGCGATCCCCACGATCCTGTACGGATCGACCTTCGTCCGCCGCGCCTGCTCCCGGAACGTCCGCCACACCCACCACCCCGCCGCCCCGACCGCGATGATCAACACGCCCGCGACGATCCAGTAGGTGATGGGATTCAGCCCGTCGGCGCCGAGAGCGGCACCCGGGTCACCCGGATGCAGGAGCACCCCAAGACCGGCCTCGATCCCACCCGACGGCTGCGTGCTCCCGGTCGCCCAGGCAGCGATGCTTCCAGCTGTGCGGAGGATGACGGCGAGGCAGGCGGCGGCGATGAGGGCGATGATGCCGAGGTTCGCCAGCTCATCACCGAGCGCACCACCCTGCCTTGGGGTGCTCATCGGATTCTGCCGATGGTGAGGGCACCGGAGACGCGACCGAGGAGGATCACTTCACCCGACACCGCAGCAGCCGCCTGTTCGACGGTCAGGAGGGCGCGGGCGGTGCCGTCACCGCTGGCGTCGCTGTGGGCGTGGATGATCGCGACCGCGACATCCTCGCCCGGCACGAACCCCGAGCCCATGACCTGGTGCAGCACCGGCGGGGCCGCGCTACGAGGTGGCGGAGTGACGGTCGCCGTGGTTGGTGCTTCCCACGGTCTTGGTGCGGGGCGTTCGCGGGGTGGGGTGATGATGTCAGTGAATGTCGAACCGTCTGCCTCGCGTACCTGCACCCGCAGGGGGGTCCGGTGGCGTGCGGTGAGGGTGTCGAGGATAGCGGGGAAGGATTCGCGTCGCCAGGCGGGCGCGAACGGTTCCGGCAGATACGGGGCACCGTCGACAGTGACGGTCATGCTGCCGTCGGCGGTGATCGTGAACTCCACCACCGGCACGACCATCGGCCCGCCGCTCTCCGGCTTGGGTGCGTTCGGGCTCTGATGGTCGGGGTGGGTGCGGCGGTAGCGGGGCTTCGGCGTCACAGAGGGTCCTTCCAGGCGGTGCAGGGGTGTCGCCAGGCAGGTGCACCCGCACCGCCCCGAGCACCGAGAGCTTTGACGCAGAGAGATGGGAGGGCGCGAACCTGGGGGTGGTTCGCGTCCTCCCGTGCTGACCCGCCGTGTTGGGGGTGCCAGCAGGTCAGCAACTTCCGACTACTCCTCCTTTACTCGCTCGAATTGGGCCTTGAACTCCTCGAACCCCTGGTCCTCCTCACGGACATACCCGTTGCGATCGCGGGCGATCGCGAGGCGACGTCCGAACAGCAGCACCCCACCCGTCGCCGCGGCGATCAACCCACCGGCGAGGCCGAGCGGCCACCAATCACCGCCGCCGGTGTGTGCGAGCTCGCCCGGTGTGCCCGGCTTGCCGGGCTCGTCCGGTGATTCGGTGACGGTGGTGGTTTCGTCGGGTGCGCCGCAGGCGCCGCGGTGCAGGAATGTGCCCTCGGCGTCGGTGACGGTCTCCACCCAGTAGTAGACGCCCGTCCGGTCGAAGATCACCTCGTCGGAGCGATACTCACCCGGCCCGTCCAACTCGATCGCTGTCGAGGTGAAGACGAGTTCTTCCGGGGTGCAGGTCGCGGTGTCGCCGTCCTGCCGGTACGCCTCGAACCGGAGCTGCGCGCCGTCAGGGACGGTGCCGGTGACGGTCGCAACATCATGCGCCGGATCACCCAACGTGACTGTCGGGACCGCGTTCGTCTTCACGATCAGCTCTTCTGGCTGCTCCTTGACGACCGTTGTCTCACCGGGTGCGCCGCACTTACCCTCAGCGAGCACGTTGCCGTCGCTGTCGTAGAGCGTTTCGATCCAGTACACGTTCCCCGCCGTATCGACGGTGGTGGTGCCGGAACGGTAAATCCCAGCCTGGGTGACAGGGATCTCCTCGCTCTCGTAGAACGGCGCCTCGCACACCGGGTCGGCGTCTGCCGGCTGCGGCCCGTACGCGCGGAACACCAGGTACGCGCCGTCGGGAATGCTCGTGCCCTGCACGAGCGCCGTATCCGAGAACGGTTCACCAACGAGCGCTTCCGGGGTTGCCTGCGTGATCACCGACACCGGCACCTCGCCGTCCGTGGGTGGGACGTAGAAACGTTCCAGCACATCCGCCGGCGACGACTGATACGGCTGCACCCGATCATCACCGGCGAACGTCGTCACGAGGACGTAGAAGCCGGGTTCGGTCGGCACGATCTTGTCGTCATCCGTGTACCCGAGCTTGTAGACCCCGTTCCGGGCCGGCGTGGTCAGCTCGGCGAGTATCGGTGCGGTGGTGAGGTCGAGATCGTCGGTGAGCACTGTGTCGGTGGCGAAGGGGCCGTAGACGGTGTGGCGGAGCTCGTCGACATCGGCGCCCCAGTACCCGTCGCCGGCGAAGTCACCGTGGTTCGCCGGAAACCCCGATACCGTTACGACGTCGAAGGCGCGTCCGCCGGGGTGCACGTTGTACTCCCGCATCAGCGAAGTCAGGGTGATCGGCCACCGGACCGAGGTCGTCTCGACGTTGATGCCGTAGTCGTCCTGCCAGTCGTTTGCGAGGTAGTCGCGCACCCACTCCGGCTGCGACGACTTTTTGACCTCCCACACCCAGGTCACGAACCCACCCGAAGGCGCCACCACCGACGGCGACGTGTACACGCCAGGGCCATCAGCGGTGACGGTGACTGTGCCGAGCGGCACCGCCGCAGCATCAATCACCAGGTCCTGCGCGGGAGGGAGGGTGCCGGGGACTTGGTAGGCGGTGCCCTCGAAGACCACAGGGATGAACGCGCCGTCCTTCTTCAGCCAGGCACCGTTTGAGCTGGACACGGTGATGGTGTCCGTCAGCGCGTCGCCGGGGATGGCGAGACGCTGATCCGCCTCCGACACCGCGACCGGCTGGAACGGCACCACGCTGGTCTCGGTGACCTGCCCGTACCTGTCGGTGAAGGAGTCGGTGAGGTACTTCGCATTCGCGCCGTGGGCTTCCTTGTCGATGCTCCACACCCAGGTGTAGAACCCCGACTCTGGAGCGATGATCGTGCCAGGCGAGGTGTACGAGCCGGCACCTGTGAGTGTCACGGTCTCCGCGCCCGCGACGGGTGCGCCGGCGGGCGGGGTGTCGGCTTCTGTGGGCTGCTCATCGAACGGCCCGTACAGGGTGCCGGTCGCGGCTACCTCGATAGGTGCACCGTCCAGGTTGATCCAGGTGCCCTTCGACACGGACACTGTGAGCCCGTCCACGAACGCGTCACCTTCAGCGACGTAGCGGGAGGCGACCAGGGTGGTGATCTCCGGCTGGAAATCCAGCTCGATCACCGGCGACTCCGCCTGTGCGGAAAGCCCGGTCGAGGAACCTGCGACCGCGGCGATCAGACGCTGCGCGCCCGGCGTCACATACAAGTCCAGTGCGGCCCCGAACCCAGCGGCAGCGATACTCATCGACGCCCCAATCCGGTACGACGGAACCCCGTCCGCGGGGGTGCCCGTGATCGGGTGCGCGCCCGTACCGATTGTCCGAGAGGATGACCCGTCGGCGAACACCGCATCCGACAACGTTGCTGTGCCGGCGAGCCCTGCCGGGTGGGTCGCGACGGTGAGGGTGCCGGCGTACTGATCCGACATCGCGAGGGACAGCGACAGCGTGGGGTCGGTGACCGCATTCACGGCGGCTTCCTGCCGCATCGTGGCGAGGTTCGCAAGAATCGTGCCCCGCTCCGACGCAGGCGCGCGAGCGACGTAGTAGTCGTCACCGGACATGCCGTGCGAGTTGTAGGTGCCGGCGCTCGTGACCGACCACACGTGCAGCGCGACCGCGGCGGTGATGTTCGGATCACCCGACTGGCCCCACCGGTCCAGGACGTAGTTCAGTTCCGCGAGCTGCTGTCGGGACAGTGAATCCAGCGAGGTGATGGTTTCGGGGCCGTAGGTCTGGGAGAACGGGGAGTTCGCATCCAGATCGGCGCAGTACGCCTGCCGGCCGTCGACATCGGTGTTGTAGGCGCCGAGGAACCCCATCCCGATGTCGTAGCCGACACCGAGACTGCCCGCGTGAGCCGCCGGGGTGCTCAGCGCGAACGACCCGGCGAGCAGGAACAGCGCCAGCAGGACGGACAGCCATCGACGCACTCCCGTTCGCGGTGGTGCAGCCGGTGGCTGCGAGATATGAGCGAGTGATCCTGACACGAGAGGCCTCCTGACGCTTGTGAACAGCGACCCGAAACCTGGTCGCCTTCACAGCAGGTGCACCACCGACCTCACAACACCGGCCCCCGCGGAACCTGCCGCGCACCTGGCGGGTCGGTGTCGAGGGAGTCGTTCTCGAGGCCCGCCCGCTGGTGTGCTTGGCGGTGCGCGTCGTCGCGGACCGTGTGCAGGAGTTCGCGCACGTCGTCGTACCCGGTGATCACAGTGGCGAGTCCGTCGCGCAGGAGCCGGTGACAGCCCGCCGACGCAGCCGACGTGACAGGTCCAGGTATCGCCCCGACGGGGCGGCCGAGCTCTACGGCGCGGGCGGCGGTATGAAGGGTGCCCGACCGGTAGCCCGCCTCGGCAATGAGCACGGTGCCGGAGAGTGCGGCGAGGAGCCTGCCGCGTTGCAGAAACCGCCACTTCGTCGGCGCAGCCCCCGGCGGCAACTCCGAAAGCAGCAACCCCTCCCTACCGACGCGGGTGAGCAGCTCGGTGTGCCCGGCCGGGTAGAGCCGGTCGAGCCCACCGGCCAGCACCGAAACCGTCGCTCCGCCAGAGGCGAGTGCCGCCCGGTGGGCGGCACCGTCGATGCCGTAGGCGCCGCCGGAGAGCACCTGCCGGGAGTCCTCGACCGCCGACCGCGTGAGCTCGGTCGTGACGTGCTCCCCGTACCCCGTGGAAGCTCGCGCACCCGTGACGGTGATCCGATCCCATACCGGAGCGGTCAAGAGCGCGGTGTCACCTTTGGCCCAAAGTGCGACCGGCGCGCGATCTCCGAGCGCGTCGATCCCGGCCGGCCAGTCAGGGTCGCCGGGGATCAGCACCCGCAACCCATGACGCCCGGCATCAGCGATCACCCGCTGAGTGTGCGCGACATCGATGCGGGGTGCGAGACGCCGCTGCCAGGTGTCCCCATCCGGCCCCTCCGCCGCCACCACGCGGGCGACGGTCTCGGACGCGCCGACGGTGCGGATCATCCGACCCGTGACGGTGTCTCCCGGCTCGGAGACAATGGCGAGAATAATCCTCGCCGTGCGCTCATCCGCAGCCAGCTCGCTGATTGGGTCCATTGTTTCTGCTCCCTCGGTTATGACGAATCAATCGAGGAATAGGTGCGCGCCCAGAACGCCGGAACCGTGACCGCCGGGCAGCCGAAAGCGCGGGAACTTGCACCCTCACAACACCCCGTCGACCGGCCAGGAACGGTGGAGACACGCGGATCGAGGCTTCAGAAATCCTGAACCTGAGCTTTTAGCCCTTCATCCGGGCCGTGGTGTCGAAGGCAGCCAGCTCAGCGGGGTGGAGTTGGTGCTGTACGACGAAGGAGCGTTCCTTGATGCGCCACAGCCCCTGCCCGGTGCCGAGCCCGGGGAGGAGCTTCTGTTCCGTGCCGGTGAGGCCTAGGGCGGCGGCGGTGGCTCCGAGCTGGTCGGGTTCTTGCCGGTAGATGATCCTCGTCTCCGCATTCGCCAGCAAGCTGTTCGCGAGGGCGCGCATCGCGGACCCTTGGTCGCCGACGTTGTCGAGGTCGGTGAGCTTGTGGAAGATCAGCATGTTCGCGATCCCGTAATGCCTCGCGAGCCGCCACTGCGCATCCATCCGCCGCAACAGTGCCGGGTAGGCCATGAGTCGCCAGGCTTCGTCGTAGATCACCCACCGGTGCCCACCATTCGGGTCCATCAGCGCCGACTCCATCCACGCCGACGAGCAAGTCATCAGCACCGAGATCAACGTGCTGTTCTCCGCCACCCGCGACAGATCGAGACTGACCATCGGCAGTGACGGGTCGAACCGCACCGTCGACGGACCATCAAACAGCCCTGCAAGATCACCCGCGACCAGGCGTCGGAGAGCGTGCCCGACGAGCCTGCCGTCTTCTGCGAGCCGCCCATCGGTATCGGTCGCGGGCTCCGGACCCAGGATGCGGTCAACGACCATCGGCAGGATCGGCACCTCCGACGAGCGAACGGTGTCTCTCAGGGCCAGGTCGATCGCGGTGTGCTCCAACGGCGACAGCACCCGATCTAACACCGTCTCCGCCAACGCACCGATCAACTCCCGACGCCGAGAGGCGACCTGCGCCGCCCATTCGGCGTCGCTGACCCCGGAAGGGCGGTGGCCTTCATCGAGCGGATTGAGACGGTTCCGTAGCCCATGCCCAAGAACGATCGCCCGCCCACCGACGGCTTCCGCGACGGCAGTGTGCTCTCCTTTCGGGTCACCGGGGACGTACACGCGGCGACCGAACGGGATCGACCGTGTGTAGAGGGACTTCGCGAGGGAGGATTTGCCGGAGCCGACGATCCCGGCGAGGACGATGTTGGGGGCGGTGATCATTCCGCGGGCATAGAGGGTCCACGGGTCGTAGACGAACGAACCGCCGGAGTAGAGGTCCTGCCCGACAAACACCCCGTCAGCACCGAGGCCGCCTTCGGCGAGGAACGGGTACGCGCCCGCGAGCGTCGCGGACGTGTCCTGATGCCGCGGCAACCGAAACCTCCCCGGCATCCGCAGCGCCGCAGCCCCCGACTCGCCTGCGGCAGGCAGGTAGGTGGTGTTGCGCCGCTCGGCACGTTCCGCCGCCAACCGTGCACGTTCCTGTGCTTGCTCGGCCTTGCGGGCATTCGCTTCGATGCTCGCGGCCGCGTGCTTACGAGCCTTGCGATGCTTGCGGCGCTCCCCAGCGGGCTCGATCAGTGCCGCCGTGTGGAGCTTCTGCCGGTCGCTCACAGTGCTCGCCCCCGAGACGGCGACGATGATGGCGAGGGGGCGAACCAGTCCTCCTCCTCTTCAACGGAGGGCACGGTGCGGCGAGCTCTCGGCGGCGGCGCTGTCCTCGTTGCCGCAGGCGGTGTGTCGAGTTCCCGCGCTTCGGGGTGTGTGCGGAGCAGGGAGACGTGTCCGTGGTCGTGGTTGTAGGTCAGCGTGTACTCGCCGCGCGTAACCGCGCGGTCGAGGGGGCTGGTTGGAGGTTCGTCGTAGACGTATCCGTTGACCAGCGCCGCCTGCGTGGTCTCCTCGCCCATGTCGAACCCAGCCAGGTGCTCGATCGCCGCGCCCGTGCCGTGCCGGTCGATGATCGCCAGCACTTCGTCGGCGTCCTGGCCCTGCAGGAACACGACGCTCACCCACCGCGACAACTGGGATGCTTGTGCGGGTTCGGGTTCGGGTTCGGGGTGCCAGGCGATGCGCCCGGAAGCAGCCATCGCCGCATCCACGCGGTCATGCACCCCATCCAGCAGCACCGCAGCCTGCTGCAACTCCGCAGTCGCGGCGAGAGCGTACGTTGCACCACTGCTCTGGTCGCCGGCGTCGTCATACGCGCGCACGCGGTTCGTGACATGAGCGGTAGCGAGCTGGTCGAGCACTTGCCGGAGGGATCGCACGCCGGCGAGGAGATCACCGAGCACCGCGTAGGTGTCGGCGGGGTCCTCGAACACGCGGGTGGCGTGCGCGAGTCCGCGGAGCGCTTCGGACGCTTCCGCAGCATCGGCGGTGGGGTTCTGGAAGGTCGGCATCACTCACTCCTGTCAGACAGTGCGGCACAACGGCAGCGCCGCGACGGTGAAGGCTTGCGCTTGCTGCCCGACAAGGCGACGGGTCTCGCAGGAGGCTTGGATCGCGGCCTGCTCGACCGCGGCGACAGCGGTGTCGAGTTCTTCCGGTGTCGGGGCGCTGATGCTGATGAGGCCGGTGTAGCGGAGGACGCCGTGGCCGGCGGTGAGGTCGGCTTCTTGTTGCAGCACGTCACCGTATTCGGCTGTTTGGGAGGCGTCTTCGATCTGCCCCATCTTCTGCCGCTGCGCCGCGTCAGAGATCAGCTCGGTCTTCTTCTTCCGAATGTCCCGCGCCGCCTGATCCGACCGGATCGGCGTACACACCAGCGAGAACGCCCGCTGAATCCCAGAGGACAGCAGTACCGGCGCGAGGAACCCTGGATACACCTGCGACCGCGGCCACTCACTGACCCACAACACCGCATGATGCGCGGAGTCCGACCGCAGCCGATCCCACGACTCGGTGACCGCGACGGGACCCGCGGTGGCAAGCGTGCGGCCAATGTCGGCGTGCCGTTCCAAGACAGCGGCGGTTGCGGGGTCGTAGGCGGAGCGGAGGATCACCGCGACCTGGGCGGGGGTGAGCCACCCGGTGACGGTGAGCTCCGCCGCCCGCAGCGCCGTGACGAGGGTGGTCATTTCTTGGCGGAGGACGGCGGCTGCCCCTTTGATACCGCCACCGTTGGTGCGAACCTGACGGACTGCGGCGCGGAGGTCGAGGGCGAGGCTGATGGTGGTGGCGTGGCGTTCCCCGGCGGGCCCGGCACGGTCGATGAGTTCCCGGTACACGGTCGAGGTCCAGGACCCGTCGTCGTGGCCGTGGCGCTGCCACCACTCCACGAGGCCGGAGCCGCCGTCGGGGAGGGTGCGCTCGCACACTTGGAGGCGCGCGATGCGCCCGGATCGGCAGGTGGTGGCAAGCACCCGCCCCCAGGTCGCGACGCGGCGTTCCTGCTCGCCGGGGTCGAGGAGCACGAATGCGGGGTGGGAGACGCCGACGATCGCGGTGAGAGTCTGCTGGTGCGGGTCGTGGATCATCGCCGCACCCGTCTCCGGGTCCTCCCACTCCCGCAGCGAAGCCGCATCACCCGGCAACGCCAGCGTGCCCGCCGGGCGGGGCTTCACCACCCGCCGCCGGAACACCGCCTGCTTCTTCTGGGTGCGAGCGACCCAGCGGAAGGTGACGGGCACCCACTCGATCAGCTTCCTCCCGCCGACCGGAGTCCAAGCGAGAGCCGCGCAGAGCAACCAGATGGGTGCTGTCCAGGCCAGGAGGATGCCGCCGCCGGCGTAGAGGGCGCCAACGATGGAGAGGACACCGGTGGCGAGGACGATCAGTTGCGGGAGGGAGAGGCCCAGGAGGATGCCACGGCGAGTGAGACGGGAGAACTGCACCGCCCGCAACCCAAACTCCGTACCCGTGGACTGTCGAGACGACATCAGTCACTCCTTCCCATCGGACGGCTTCGGGGACGGTGCAGGCGGTGGCGACTGTCGAGCCGGCGGCGCGGGCACCGAGGGTGCAGTGTTCGGAGTGGGAGGCGGAGGTGCGGGCTGCACGGTCTCACCGGCACCCGCCGCATGACCTTCCGCAGCACCACCGACCGCACCGCCGAGCTTCGGCCCGGCGGTGGCTGCGGCGCCGACGACTTGCGCACCAATCACCGCGGCCGCTACGGGACCTGCGGCGGCAGCTCCGGCACCCGCCGCACCAGCACCGCCCGCGGAGGCCCCGCCTGCTCCGGCGCTTCCGCCGGCAGCGGCGGCACCACCCGTTGGTGCCGCACCGCCGGCAGCGGGAGCACCGCCAGGAGCCGGCGCCGGCCCACCACCCTTGCCGCCACCTGCGGAGGTGTCGCCGGCCCCGTCGAGCACCTTCTTCGCCCCATCGGCCTTCGGCGCGGACGGGACGGGCACAGGACGGTTGAGGGCGGACTTCGCTTCTTGCTCCGCGCTCATCGAGTGGTACATGTCAAACCCGATGAACGTGACGAACTTGTACGTCATGTACGGGGCGAACGCGGCGATGAACATGAGCACGACTCCGGCGATGGGGTCGCTGATCGATGCGAGATCGAGTTCGATGGGGGCGGAGACTTGGGTGATGGCGACGAGGAAGATCACCACGAGGACGAGCTTGGAGAGGATCAAGGCGATCACGAACGTCGCCCACTTCCCGAACCACCCCTTGGTCGCATCCCACGAAAACCCCGCGAGCGCGATGGGCGCGAACACGATCGCGACCAGCAGCAGTGCTTTGCGGATCAGGAGCGAGAACCACACGATCGCCGCCGCCGATATGGCGAGCCCGGCCAGGAAGATCGTGACGATCGCCCCCACCCCAGGGGCTGCGATGTTGATCCCCGCGAACCCTGCGGCAAGGAGGGTGATGCGGTCGCCGATGGATTCCATCGTGTTCCCGGTGGCCTGCACGATCCCGACCGCGAGCTGGTCCGTGATCTCCAAGAGGAGGCCGGTGAGGCCGATCGCGACGAACGAGCCGAGGATGCTTTTCGCCGCTCCCAGGGCGGCGCGGGTTAGGGCGGTGGGGTCGCGGTGGATGAGGCCGGTGATCAGTTGCAGGCAGAAGAAAATCAGCACCACGAACACCGCCACCCCGAACAGGATGTTGTACACCCCGACATAGCCGGGGTCTGACACGTCGACAAGGGTGGTGGTGTCGAACACCGCCCAGACCGCCTCGAACAGCCATGCCGCCGCGCCGCCCATGGCTTGGGCGAGCCAGTCGAACGGGGCCGCGATCAGAGTCGCAGCGCCTTGGCCGACGGTGTCGCACACGGCCGAGATCACCGGCACATCACACACACTCATCGCATCCTCCTTCCCTCGCGAACGATGGGGTTAGACGGCTTGGCCGACGCCCCAGAAGAAGTTGATGAGCGTCACCGACGCCCCGCAGATGATCGCCGCCCCGCAGGAGACGAGCACCCCGACCTTTCCGCGCGACGCGAGGTGCGGGTTGCTGCTGTTCGCGCCGAAGCCCCACACGATCGCCGAGACGATCAAGGCGAGGACGGAGAGGATCAGGCCGATGGTCATGACCGCGCCGACGATGATGCGCAACTGCTCGATACCGGGAAGCCCCGTACCGTTCGGATCGATATCAATCACAGGGATGCTCCTTCAGCTCACACCGCCACCGAGGCGGACTTGCCAGCCAGGTGCACCACAGGCCCCTCGATACGCTGTGTTGGATGGAGAATCACGACAGGACACCACTCACCGAGCGGAGCGGCGGCTTCAACTACGGCTATGCGATGAACTGTGCCTGCGGTGAAGTCTCGGTTCTATCCGCGGAGGACTATTTCGCCGAAGCATATGGCGCGCACATGAAGTGCTCGCACTGCGGAGCCAGCATCCACTTTGGAATCGCCGTCGCCGCTCTCCGCGACCGGAACGATCCTGCGCTCGATGACGACGCTGTTGCCCGCTTCGCCTGGTACCACACCAGCACCGAGCCAGACTGGCCTTCGACGGACTATGCCCGCCGCTTCATTGAAGACATGCAACAGGCAGACCATCACCCGATGAACCGGGATCACTATGTCTCGCTTCACACAACGAAGGCGCTACATCTTGGCACCTACGAGACAGCAATCGAGAACATGCTCCGGCGTATGCACGATGAGCACGATGGCGGGGTGCAGTTCTACCTCTACCGCGTCGCGATCCGAATCCTTCCCGGACGAATCAACTCGGGCTATCGAGACGAGAACCACGATGGCGCAGCCCAGCTCACAATCGCTGAGATCGACCAAGACGACCTCGATGCTGTCCGATACCTCAATGTCCACGAAGGAACAGGCGTCCTTTCGCTCGCCGTGCGACCAAACGTCATCACTGCCGTTCAGCGCACTGCTCTTCCTCTCCACGAGATTGCGCTGCCCCCAGTCCCTCAACTTCTCGATCGAGACATCGAGACTTTGGCGCAGGCGAGAGACGAGATGGAACAAGCGCAAGCCAAGATCGCGTCAATCCCTCACAGTCGCCGTCGGATGATGTACTTCGGGGTCTACGACGACCCGGACGGACTTGCGAAGAAAGCCGGCGATCTTGAACACCGTTACATCGAGTTGTGGAACCAACTCAAAGACCGGTTGGCTGAGAGCTACCTGCCGGGAGTATCGAAGCCCATTCGGCGAGACTTCAACGAAGCGATGGCCAGCTGGAAGAGCGCGAACCCGACTGTTGATGCGGATGGATTCGTTGCGAGATATCGAACAATGGCCGCTCTGCTTGAAAGAAGTCCGGAAGTGATCAGCTACGTTGCGGCTCAGCCTTCACGGTCCCTGCTTTTTCCTCGACCGTGAACGTCGGAATCAGCCGACGAGGAAGAGCGGCACCTACAGGCCTTCGCCGACGCCGAGGAGGAAGTTGACCCAGGCGACCCCGGCCCCGGCGAGCGCGGCCGCGCCGAGGGCGACCCAGGCGCCGAGGCGGGCTTTGGTGGCGGCGTGGGCGTTACCGGTTGAGGATGCGATAGCCCAGATGATCGCGGAGACGATCAGCATGAGTACGGCGATGATGAGCACGAACATCAACAGAGCGCCGATCACCACTCGGAGGTCGTCGGCGGCGCCGACGCCTCCGAAGTCGGGGAACACGTCCATCAGCGCCCACCCCCGCTCAGCGTGCAGGTCGCTCGTGAAGTGTTGCCGCCGGTGATGCCTTCGGCGCCGTGGTCGGTGAGCCATTGGTCGGCGTCGATCGCGGGCTGACCTGTGCCGCCGGGCCGGATTTCGAGATGCAGGTGGGGGCCGGTGGACTTCCCGGACGAGCCGACGTCGCCGATGTGCTGGCCGGCGGTGATGGTCATGCCTTCGGTGACGTGGATGCCGTGCTCCCACATATGCGCGTAATAGGACGCGATGCGTTCCCCGCCGACGGTGTGCTCGATGATGATGAGTCCGCCCCAGTTGCCGGTGTAGCCGGCGTGGGTGACGATCCCGTCAGCGACGGCGAAGATCGGGGTGCCGTCGGCGGCACCGAAGTCGCTTCCAGAGTGGAATGCCTGTTCGCCGGTCATGGGGTCGGTGCGCCACCCGAACGGGCTGGTGCGCACCCAGGTGCCCTCCGGTAGAGGGAACACGACCCGCGTGGTCTCCGGAACCACCACCTCGCCGCCGCCACCGCTGCTCGACGGGGCCGGCTTCGTGAGTGCGGTGAGGATCGCTTCGGCGACCGGCTGATAGTTCTGATACCGGTCCGGGTACGCCGACACCTCGACGGCCTGGGCTGCTTCGCCGGGGTCGAGTTGCTGCCAGCCGGGAATGTCGAGCAGGCCGCGCGGTGAGGGGTAGTTGGGTCCGGTGGGTCCGCCGTAGAACGCGCGGGCCTGGTAGTTCGGGTCCATGAGCTCAGCGGCGGTGCCCCACCCGGCCTGCGGACGCATCTGAAACAGGCCAAGGGAGTCGTGATCGGAAGCATCGCCGTCGTTGGGGAAGTTCGCCGACTCGGGATAGGTGCCGGTGTTGGCGAGCATCCGCAGATGCGACTCCGTGAGCGCCGCCATCAACGCGATCACGACACCGGGACGGCCGACGCCATCGGTCTGCCCGCCGACGGTGATGATCGTCGCAGCATGGGTGAGCTGCTGACGGTTCAGCGTCACCGTCTCACCGTTCTTCGTCGTCGCGGTCAGTGAGTCGGGGATCGGCCCGACGATCAATGACCCCGGCGCGCACGCCGCAATGGCGGGGTTGGCAAGGACGGCGACGGACAGGAGCACGGTTGCGGGTCCGAAGCAGACGGCCGCGACGGCGAGGGCAGCGAAGAGTTTGCGGAGCATGACCGGTCACCACAGCGGGTTGTTGAGCTGCGACAGCCGCAACAACGCACAGGTCTCGATGACCGGATCAGCAGGCGCCGGCGCAGGGTTTCGTTCGGGGGTGCAGGTGAGGAACACCGTGAACGCGACCGGATGTGTGGTGGTCACGGGGTCGGTGCCCCAGAAGCCGTCACGGTGGCGGGTGCCGGTGATCGTATACGCGACCGCACCGTCGGGAATCTGCCCCGGCGCAGCCTGCGCCACAGCGTCCTCCCACGCACTCGGGATCTCGATTGTGTCGATGGTGAGCCACTGCCGCGTCTGATGGGTGCGGAGCTGCGCCCACGCCTCCGGAGTCGGCAGATAGGCACGAACATCGGACGCCGCCGCGTCAGCCTCACTGTCGGCGGTGACATCGGCGAGTATTTGCGCATAAGCGGCCGGCCCATACCCGCTGGTCGTATCCCAGCTGAACAACGCCTCCGCGACCGCCACCGCGAACTCCTCCGGCCCGCCCAGCGCGATCACCGGCTCCGGCACGGTTGGCACATGCACAGGGCTCGTGGCGCTCGGCTTGCCCGTCGAGGTCGCGGGCAAGGGCTCGGCGTGTTGGGGTCCTCGGATGAGCCCATACACACCGACACCGACGAGGAGAACGAGGATCAGGCCGCCGGCGATGGTGGCGATGAGCATGGTGCGGCGGCGAGCGGTGGGGTCCATCCTGGGTGTCCTTCCGGGCGAATGCGGATCACCAGGAAGGTGCACCAAACCACTCAGCAACGCTGAGCACACAGGAGGGTTCAGGCGGTGTCGCGACGCGCGTTCCGCGCCACACGAGCGGCGTCAAGGAATTCGACCGTCGCGGCGACGGCGTTCTCGAACACCGACCACTGCTCACCAGAGAGCGCCGGGCCGATCGCATCTGGGTCGTAGCGTTCGGTCCAGGTGGAGAGCTCATCCCAGAGATAGACGAACGACCTGATTGGCAGGAACTCACGCGCGGGTTCCTCGACCGCGTGGAGCCGCGCTTTCGCGAGTTGCGCGGGGCGCTTCTTGGTCGCGGTCTTCGCCCGCTCAACAGCGAGTTCGGCCAGTCGTTCCAGGTCTCCTGGACGTGCGGTGTGTTCGAGCTCCCGCAGGCGGGTTGCGCCGGCTGCGGCGGTGTCTCGGATTCCTGCCGGCTGCGTGGGGTCGTGGGCGAGGGCGTCGAGTTCGGCGAGGGCGGTGGCGGCGCGGATGCGGTGCTGTGCCCCGGTGATCGACCCGCCCGCGTCGATGCGGTCGAGCTCTTCTTGCGCCCGCTGTCGCATCGCGTCAGTCTGGGCTGGGTCGGCGGCGAGGTGTTGGAGTTCGTTGATGCGTTCCAGCGAGGTGTAGGCGTTGCGGCCAGTGACCATTAGCGCCGCCTGCTCTCGGGTCTTCCCAACGTTCGACTGTGACGGTGGGGCCACGGTGGCCCCACCGTGTGACCTGGGGTTTTCTTGGTTCGAAGTGAACCGTGAGGCTTCCTGCCGGCCCGCCGCATCCTCGACCATGAGTGCCTTCAGTTCGGCGTAGAGGGTGGCTTCCTCGGTGCGGGTGAGCGCCTTGTGGAGCAGGTTGTCGTCCTGTTCAGCGAGGAGCAGCCCCAGGGTTGTGGAGATGCCGGAGCGCACCCACACGTTCACGGTCTTCCACCCGAGCTGCCGGATCGCAGCAAGGCGGCGGGCGCCGCAGATCAGCATCCCGTCGGGGGTGATCGTGATCGGCTGCAACAGCCCATCCCGCACGATCGACTCGATCAGGGCGTCGAGGTCGCCGTAGTCTTCGCGGTGCCGGCGACCAGCCCAGATTGAGGCGACCGACCGTTCCAGCTCGATGTGTCCTGGCTCGCTCATGGCCGGCCTCGCATGACACCAGGGGCGGCCACCAGAATCGCGGCGCCGAGCTCGGCATCGTCCATGAGATGCCGCAACGATTCACCGATCAGCAGCCGCAACAGCACGCCACGACCAGCACTGGTGCCGGTCAGGTGCGCGTCCGGTGCGCCGAGGATGATCCGCAGCAGCCGGTACCAGGACGGGGCGGGGATGTCGAGCAGTGCGCGGGCGTGACGATCCCGTCGCAGCGACTCATATGCGCCCGCCCGCGAGACGGACTCGGCGAGGCGGGCACAGATGCACTCGATCGCAGCCCGCGCGATTTCCGGCTCCCACCCGTGCCAACACAGCAACGCGATCGTGTCCTCAACAGCGGACTCCACACCCGTGCATCCCGGCACCTCAATCGCTTCGCCGTTGTCATCGTCGTCGGTAGCGAACGGGTCGGCGCGGAACGCGGGATGGTAATCGGTGAGGGGATTCTCCCGGTCGGAGAACCGTTCGGCGTCATGGAAACTCGAGTACCGCGGACGGCGTGCCTGGTGCACGGAGCAGAGCAGCCCGTTGGCGCGGTTCTCGGCGATGCAGGTGACCTGCACGGCACGAGTGATCACCGCCCACGGATCATCAGCCCGCCGGACAGCGGCAGTACGCATCGCCTCGAACGCAGCGCCCGCAGCCTCCCACGGATCGAGCCCGTGCTTGCGCGCGAGCGCGGCGTACTTGTCGGCGGCGTGCTGCATGAGCGCCGCCGCCTCCGGGTCACGCCTCCACGCGGCAGGCCCGTCCGTATGGAGCCGGGTGAGGAGTTCGCGGAGTCGTTCAGAGTTCTCGAATCCCTGCCGGCGCTGGTTGCGTCCTGGGGTGTGGGGTTGTGGCATGGTGGCACCTCCTGACAGGAAGGTGCGCACCCGCTCCCCGCCAGCGCCGTCCCACCGTTTCCTGTCCACGGCGGTTCACCCCAGCCCGATCCCTGACGGCCGCACCCACGACGACGACCGGGGCCGCTCCTGCGGCTCGAACACGTCGAACGACTCGAACACCGACGGCTCCGGCACTACTCGGGCGGCACGTCGATCACGGGCATCGCGTGCCCGGTTCCGGGTCGCACGGTATGTCTGGCCGGGAGCGCGGCGGACGCGATGCGCGAGCTCTGCCTGAAAGCCGATGCCGCGGCCCGCGAGCCGGGCGCTGCTTGCTGCGATCAGATCGGATGGACGCACCCACGCGATCCCACGCCCCACCCGCGAACCACCATCCCCGGCAGTGGTGGTGAGTGACGGGTCGCGGTGCACGGCGAACGCCGACCGCTCAGCCTCCGAGCCCGCCGTTTCGTGTCGGGCTTCCGGCGCCTCGCTGCGCTCTGCCGCCGCATGCTCGTTCACAGTGCTTCCTCCTTCGACTCGCCGATGGGCGGGGCGAACCAGCGCCCCACTGTCGAAGGATGCACACCCAGATGCCTCGCGATCCGCTTGTTCGACCACCCCTCCACCTCCCGCAACTGCGCTGCCTCCGCACGCCGTTCGCTGGCAGACGCCACGGGAACCTCCACCTCCGACGCCGCCGGGACATCCGCAGTGGCGGCCTCGTCCGGCATGGCACTGACGGTCATGTCCTCTTCACGCGCACGAGTGGCGGGCTCGGGAACAGGGCGGGTGAGGATAACCGTGAGGTGCGTGATCGACAGCAGCACCAGCGGCGGGATCGCGGCGACCGACGCGGCCAGCACGGGCGGGACATCGGCGTCGGCGGCGATGATCGCGTGGATCGCGTTCGCCGTCACCGACACCACCGCACCCGCCGCCAGCAGCGTCCACGGGTACCAGGTCGGTCGACGCTGACTGGCAAGGGCGACGACGGCGACCGTCGCGACGACAATGATTCCGTCCACGATCAGTGGCCACGCCCACGCCTGCCCTGCATCAATCCCAGACCGGCGTGCGAGATCGGCGAGCGCGGTGAACGACAGCCAGAACGCCCCGGCGGCGATGAATACCGTTCCCGTGATCGCCGTCACGACCGCCAGGCGGCGACCCCGCGGCGAGGCAGTTTCGACGGCGCTCATGAGAGCACCCGTCCCGGTGATCCGCGCACCAGACGACGCTCATCCACCGCCAGCTCGGCTGTGGTTCGAGGTGCGGGGTGGGTGGTTCGGTAGGCGGAGCGGATCGTCGCCATGATCTCCCGTTGTCCGAGCCCCGCGTGCTCCGCGGCCGGCCCCAGCGCTTCGAGCGTGGCGTCGGGCGGGGTGCCGGCTTCGGCGAGACGGCACGCCGCCCAGAACAAGCCACGGTTCCGCTCGCCCTCACCACGACCCGCTACCCATCCGGCGAGCATTTTGGCGTCCGACCCCCGCTGGCTGACCCGCGCCGGACGAGCACGGTCAATGGGGAGAGGTGTGCGGGGGTCCAGGAACTCGCGCAGCCGCGCCGCATCCACCGGGGCCGGTGTGTCGCCGGAGGTGACGATCAGCCGATACGGTGCCCGGACCCCGCTGGGGCGCAGCACTTGGGAGGGAGGGGCGATGATGTAGCCGCCGTCGCCACGAAAATCGACATGCGCCCGCGCCGCCTGCCACGACGACTGCACACGCTCGGAGTCCGCCGGATAGTAGGCGTGCAAGCCGCCGGAGGGTGTGCGTATGAGCGCCGCCCACCCCGCCGCGTACCCTTCACGATGTGCGTCTCGGAATGCGGGGAACCCTGTGCCGGCCCGGTGCACGTCGACATCGACGACCTCGACCCCGGACGCAGCACCGGTGGGGATGCCGATATTGGCCGCAGGCCACCTCGACCACCACCCCTCAATCTGCCCCGCATCGGTGCTCGCGTCGTGGAACCCGCGACGAACCAGCGGGCGCTTCTCACCCGGCACACACGGGAACACCGGCACCCCCGCAGCCGCGAACCGCACGGCGGCATCAGCGAGCGGCATTCCGTTCACCTCAGCGAACACGTCGACCGCGCCCATCACAGACTCCTCACCGAACTGGCCGCTGCTCGACGCAGCTCCTCCGCCAGCGGATCAGCATTGGGCGCTCGCTCAGGCGCAGCAGGCTTCTTCGACGGCGCATCACGGTTCAGACCGGGAGGGTCACCGTTGCTGACCTGCTCGGTCGGGAGTTGATCGAGGATCGACGCAGCCGTCTTCCGCACCCGCTCGCCGGTGGCTTGGACGACCTCGACCGGAGACTTCTCCGGCACCGTCGCCGCCCACCCCGACACATACGGGATCGTGTAATCACTCGTGTCCATGCCGTGAGCGGCAGCAACCATCAAAGCGACAGAGTCCGCTTCCACCTCACCGATCCCACGATGCCCAGACGCATCCGGATTGTCCGGCCCGTGCAGGAGGACGTGTGCGAGTTCGTGCACGAGGGTCTTCACCTGTGCTGCTTCGGGCATGTTCTCCCGCACCGCGACCGTTCTCGCGCTGAAGTCGGTGAGTCCGTTGGCGCCGTGGATCATGCCCTCATGCGGCACCCGCAACACCGTGAACCCCTCCGCCTCCACCAACCGCGCGACGCCCTCCCAAAGCCCGTTGGGCGCTTCACCTTCCAGCAGCCGCGGCGACGGCGGCGCGGGGATGGGATCGCCCGCGGTTTGCGAGACATCCCACACGTAAGCGGGACGCACCCCGACCATGCGGGACCGCACCGCCTCGCCCGGTTTCGGCTTCTCGAACCGGCCGAGCCTGCGCCAGGACTCCGCGACCTTCGGCGTGAACGACGCGAACCTGCCCGTGACCGGAGCGAGGATCATGTACCCCGACTGACCCTTCTCAACTTGCCGGCCGAGCGTCTGCCACTGCTTGAACCCCGCCACATATGTCGGCTCCGGCTCTGGCACCCTGCCCGCCTCGAACGCCGCCTGATGCTGCACGAAGATCAGCAGCGTGTTGTTGAACGAGCGAGCACGAAACCTGGCCGCGAACTCCAACGCCTGCTTCCAGTCCTCACCCGACACCAACGACTCCACCGCGCCAGTGAGCTGTTCATGCAAAGCGTCGAGCTTCGCATCCCGCGCCGCCCGCGCCTCCTCCGTGATTGCCATCGTCGTCCTCCCTTCCGCGGGCATCCGCACACGGCGGGTGACCTCTGCGACCAGAAGGTGCGCGAAGGAGGACAGGAACGCAATCGAGACGGACGACGGACAGAAGAGTGAGCGACCGTCAGGTGCATCACTGAACCCGACGTGGTCAGCCCAGCTCTACCTCAGAAATCGGGAGCCGGGTGATCCAAGCAGCGGATCATGGTCATTTCGCCCGGGACCTTGCGCACTTACTCCGGAGAGGTATCCCTTGGCGTGGTGAGGCTGATCCGTCGATACTCACTCGGAGAGAGACCGACATTACGACGGAACTGGCGTCCAGCGAAATCAGGATCACCCCAGCCGACTTCTGCAGCTATGACCGCGATCGGTGCGTCGGTTGTTCGCAACAGTTCGACCATTCGCTGCACTCGGAGCATCGTTAGGTAGGCGATTGGGGACTTCCCGAATGCTTCAACGAATATCCGCCGAAGCTGTGAGGAAGACAGGTGTGCAGCTTGCGCTAAGTCCGCGAGAGTCCATCGGCGGTCAAGTTGTTCACGGAGTCGTTCGGCGGAGTCCCGTGCTTCGACGCGTAGCGCGCGGAACTGCCGGCGGCGAGGTGCAGTCGGCATTGCGGCGCTTCGTTGAGTTGAGCTCGTGCGTTCGTCTGATGTCGTCAGCATCGGGACGACGACATCAAGGACGGCGAAGAGACAGGCTTGTGCGCGATAGAAGCGCTCAGGCGTCAGGCCGTTGGCGCTCAACGAGGCGAGTTCGTCGAGCCAAGGCATAAGTAGACCGGCACGCTCCTCGCCGACACGAACGATCTGTGCGGGTTCCGCGTAGTGAGCATCCACGAAATCGCTGGCGTCATGGCGAGTGTGGAACCGTGCCGCGTACTGCCAGTACACCTGATCGATCACATAGTCGCGATCCAGATACAACGTTGTCGTCGTGATCCAGCCCTCGGGCTCGGCGCCGCACAGTGTGTTCGCCGCGAGCACGACCACATCGCCGACGTTGATGTGCCGGCACCCAAACTCACTGAATAGTCGGGCGCTGCCTGCTCGCACCACGATGATCTTCACACAGTCGAACGCGACAGGATCAACTGGGATGTGGTGAGACTGAGTTCGTGCGGCCAGTGGCGAGTACTCTTCCTTGTCGGATGTGCGGGCAGAGCCCATCGCTTGGCTTCGAGGTTTGATTTTCTCGAAGCCAAACGATGGCGCTGTTGCCGAAGACAAGGAACTGAACCTCAATGAGCGTCTAGTTGATGTGTCCTTTCAACTGCGCGCATTCGCCCTGCCCACAAGGCGACTACTGCTAACACTGGCGGGACGATTCCAGCGATCACGAAGATCATCGGGATAGGTACCAGCATCGAGAGCGGACCCGCGATGGCGATGGAAACAGGCATGAACGCGATCGAGACAAAGAAGTCGAGACTTGCGACTCTGCCGATCATTTCGAGTGGAACAAGCCGTTGCAGCAGTGTTCCCCAAATGACGACACCGGCGCCAGTGGTTGCACCGACGAGGAACAGCGCGGCGAGCATCACGATGAGGTTGTCGGCGGCGCCAATCACCACGAGCGGAAGCGTCCCTCCGCCCCAGCAAAGGATCATGAACGTCAGGTATCGGCGGGGAAGCTTCAAGGAGGACACGACCAAAGAACCGACCGCTCCGCCGATGCCATAGGCAGCCAAGAGGAAGCCGAACGTGGCTTCGGCTTCCTCGAAACGCTCGCGGGTCAGGAAAGGCAGCAGCACTTCGATCGGGCCCTGGATGATGAGCGCAAGCGATGATCCGAAGATCAGCGTCCACAAGAGCCAACGGGTCTGCGTTACATACTTCACTCCTGTGCGGATATCACTCCACACGCTTGTCCGCTCCTCTGGCGAAGTGAACTGCACTGGTTCGTCCTTCTGGCGGAGGAAAAGCGTAATCACGAAGGCGATGGCGTAGGAACTTGCCACAATGATCGCCCCAGCCGCAGGGAAGAACATACCGACCACGACCCCTCCGAGGGCAGGGCCAAGCCCTTGTCCCATCGACGGGCGGAGGGCACCTTCGAGCCCGTTGGCCGCAAGCAACTGTTCGGGAGGGAGCACTTGGGGCAGATACGCACTGTAGGCGGGGTAAAAGAAGGCGCTTCCTGCCCCCATGACGAAAGATGCAGCACCGACATGCCACAGCTCGATGGACCCCGTCAGAGAGAGCGCTGCGACTCCAGTCATCATCGCGGCAGTTAGCCCCTGCACGGCGATGATGATCGTTCGTTTGGAGAACCGATCCGCGACAACCCCGCCGAGGATCGAGAAGAGGAACAGCCCCAAACTCATCCCCGTCGCAACGGCGGAGAGCGCAAGAGGACTGTCATCGAGGGCGAGCACCTGGAAGACCATCACAATGGTCCACATCCCGGTGCCAAAAACCTCGATACCGACTGCTGCGAACAGGAGACGGTAGTCACGAGACTCGAACGGACGCAAAGCGCGCATCCGCTTTGAGGTGGACTCGCTCACGCTGTCACCTCTCTCTCGATCGTGGCGTCGAGAGAGAGCTGGGGCCAGTCCGCTGTATCCCGAAGGAGCTGTCGGTCGTGCGTTGACACAACGACCGCAGCTTGCGTGGTTCCCAACGCATCGGTGAGTTCATCGACCAGCGCGATGGAGAGATGATTCGTGGGCTCGTCGAGGAGGAGCACCTGCGGTCGTACGGCAAGGATCAGCGCCAGATCGAGACGACGTTGCTGCCCCATCGAAAGCTCACCGATTCTCTTCCCGGTCTCCCGCGGTTTCAGAAGACCCAGTTGTGACAAACCCACCGCCTCAGACTCGGGCAGCTCACCGGCGCTGACGAGCGCCGCAATATGAGTTGCGAAGACCTCGCTCGCTCGGCGATCGGGAGGCAACGCGGACTCTTGACGCAGAAAGCCGAGGCGTGTGCTTTCTGGACGGCGCACAGCGCCGGTATCCGGCAGTCGCTCTCCGCTCAATACGTTCAGGAGGGTGGACTTGCCGGCACCGTTCGGTCCGGTAACTACCAAACGCTCACGATGCGAGAGCGCAACTGTCACCGGTGGAGAAAGCCGCCCCACAACGCTGACGTCGTCTGCTCGGAGCAAGATGGCGCCGGTTCGTGTCACCAGATCGGGAAATCGGAACACCTGCGGCGGCTCTGGAACCGTAATGGCGTGCGCTCGTAGGGCCTCCTGTCGCCGGTGCACGCTCTGGACCAGGCCACCGGCGCGGGTAGCTCGTCCGTGCTTGTTCGTGCCCTTCTCTGGACGCCACCCTGAAACGAGCCGATTCTGCGCGCTGCTCAAGCTGTCCTGCAGCCGTGCGTGCTCAGTTTGCTGACGCTCGTACTCCAGCTCCCAACGTTCGCGCTCGGCCGCGCGACCTTCCCTATACCCGGTGTAGCCGTTCCCGTAGATACGCGGTCGTCCGTCAGGTGTGGGGTCGAGGTCGACAATCGTTTCCGCAATATCGAGTAGCAGCGCACGATCATGGCTGACGACGACAACTCCGCCACTGCGGGAGCGGAGCTGGGACGTCAGGAAGTCGAGCCCATCGCGGTCGAGGTGATTGGTTGGCTCATCCAACAAGATGAAGTCATGGTCTGCGCCCAGGAGGCAGGCGAGGCGCACTCGATACCGTTGACCCACCGAGAGCGCAGAGAGTTGACGGGCTGGGTCCGTCTCCGCTCCGAGAGCTTCAAGCGCTATCTGCACACGCCGCTCAGCGTCCCAGGCATCAAGTGCCTCTGCCGTCTCTAGCGCAGCGGCGTATCTGTCTTCCGCGCCACTCTCGCCGAGCGTAAGCGCCGACGCTGCAGCGTCCAACGCGACGAGCGCTGCAAGTGGGGCCGCGATTGCTTCTGCAACGACCTGTCCTACAGTTCGGTTCTCCTCGGCCGCCATTTCTTGCTCGGCAATACCGACTGTTCCGATCAGTTGGACAGTGCCACTGTCGGGTGTGACCGCTCCGGTGAGCACATGGAGAAGAGAGGATTTGCCTCGGCCATTCTCACCAATGATCGCGACGCGAGAGGACGGAGTGATCACGAGGTCCACCTCATGAAGCACGGGCGTGGTGCCGCGGGTCAGAGAGATGCCTGCGGCTATGAGTTGCGCGCGCTGGCGCGCTGGATGACGGTTGATGAGGGTAAGCATGTGAATCCTTCGAAGCAGCACGCCAAGAGCCCGGAAGCACAAAGCGCACAAGATGACGGCGACCCAGAAAACGGGTCAGAACGAGCGGCCGCCACGAACTCGGAGATACTCAACGAGCGTGGTGGGCCTACTCAGCCGTCACAGGAAGTACAGATGCATGCCTTTAGTCTAGCGCACGAGTGCCTGACCACTGTTTCCGAGCAGAGACGTCATGCGGTAGGGGGCATCGAGGATACGATGATCTGCCCTACAGGTGGAAGGCGGCAGTGCCGATCAGCCATATTCGCGCGGTCCACCAAGTGGTAAGAGGACCTGTAGTGCGTGGATTCCCTGCGCGGGCAGGACACCGTTGCCTAGCGCCGCTAACTGTTGGTTCGAGGTGAGCCCGTGATGAGGATTGGTCACCCAGCCCGAGGGCAAGCCCATCAGCCACTCGACAAAGGCGGGAGCTGGCCGTGGGCCGGTTCCTTCGCTGATGAGCGCAGGTGCGGGGGCGGGCCTGCCGACAATCCGTGCCCAGCCGGCTATGGCGCTGGCGTATTTTCCCCAGCGTTGAAGAGTTGCACGATCAGGTTCCAGAGACTGTCGGGTTCCTCGGTGCGCGGGTAGCCGCTCGGTCCGTGGAGGGCGAGGTCGATGATCTGATGGCTGAGCGCGATCGTGCCGCGGCGTGCTTTCACCTGTTGCAGGCTCTCCCCGCCGCGTGAGGCGTCTGAGGCGAGTGGGGTTCGGAAGAGTGCGGTGGGCGAGGATGAAGACGCGGTATCTGGGGTGGGGTGCGCCGATGGCGGAAGCGGGTAAACCGATCCATTGCGCGTCGTACCGGAGGTCGGCCAGGTCTCCCAGAACTGCTCCTGCTGCCCGAAGAGGTCGAGTTGCGGTCTCTCCCAGATTCCACGAGCTGGGTTCCACACCGCGAGGGGTTGAACCCTCGGGGGTTGCATGTTCGGGGTTGCGTTGCTCATCGTCGTCTCCTTCAACGTGTGCGCGGATCGCGGGTGCAGATAGCAGCCCCCGGACGTTCTCGATCACGACCCACCCCGGTTGCAGAACATCGATCGCCGCTGCCATGCGAGCCCACAAGCCGGAGCGAGTGCCGGGTTTCAGGCCGGCCATCTTCCCGACCGTCGATACGTCCTGGCAGGGAAACCCGCCGCAGAGGATGTCCACCGGCGGGACGGTGTTCCAGTCGATGGTGGTGATGTCGCCGAGGTTAGGGGCTTCGGGCCAGTGGTGGGAGAAGACGCGGGCGACGGGTTCGTTGATCTCAGAGAACCAGATCGTCTTCGCCCCGAAGACTTCCTCGACGGCGAGATCGAGTCCTCCGTAGCCGGAGAACAGTGACCCGACGCGCAGCGGCGCGGCGGGAGCGGTGGGAGCCGTATCTGCCATCGGCAAGCCTCCTGGGTCGGTGATCTGCGGAGCCGTGATGCTGCTCCGAGCTGGTCACCAACCAGGTGCACGGTCGACACCGTCGGCCGACGCCCAGGCTGCTCGCCAGCACCCCGGGTTCCGCGTCCGTAGGTTCGCTCGTCTGGTCCCTTCGCGGTTCGCTCGAACGGGTTGTCACGCGTCTTGCAAGCGAGGCGCGCCACCGTCCGAACGTGACATGAGAAGTCACAGCGTCAGTGGCCTGTCGAGCTCACCTTCGGAGTGAGGAGAGGCGGTGACAGGTGACGGTTTCGATGCGGGTGATGTCCGCCGGCGACGGCTACAAGTACCTCCTGCGCACCGTCGCCACCGGCGATGGCGACCGAGTGCTCCCCACACCGCTCACGAGGTACTACACCGAGGAAGGAACCCCACCCGGGCGGTGGATCGGGTCAGCCATCACAGCGCTTGGCGGCGGATCGATCGCTGTCGGCGATGAGGTCTCCGAGCAGCAGCTTCAACGACTGATCGGCCAAGGCCGCGACCCAGTCACCGACCAGCCGTTGGGGAGCCCGTATCGGAAGTACCCGACGGTGACCGAGCGGATCGAGCGCCGCACCGCACGTCTCGACGCTGACCTCCCCGTGACTGAGCGTGCGGAAGCCGCAGCCGCAATCGAGGCTGAGGAAAGCGGTCGTGGGGTGCGGAAGGCGGTTGCGGGGTTCGAATTCACGTTCTCGATCCCGAAGTCCGCATCAGTGCTGTGGGCGGTGTCGGATGCTGGGACGCAATCGTTGATCGCGGATGCGCATCATGCGGCGGTTGCGGAGATGGTTGCGTTCATCGAGCGAGAGGTTGCCGCAACCCGTGTCGGCACGGCAGGACGCAATGGGGCGGTTGCGCAAGCCGATGTCTCGGGGGTGATTGCGACTGCGTTCGATCACTACGACTCACGGGCGGGCGATCCGCATCTGCACACGCACGTGGTGATCTCGAACAAAGTACAGACCGTCCACGACGGCAAGTGGCGCTCCCTCGATGGCCGTCCTTTGCACGCCGCCGCCGTCGCGCTCTCCGAGTTGCATGAGGCGGTGTTCGCTGACCACCTCACACGCGCCTTCGGCGTCGATTGGGAAGCCCGTGACATGGGACGCGACCGCAACCCCGCCTGGGCGATCACGGCCGTGCCGGAGAAGCTGGTGGCCGAGTTCTCGTCCAGGTCCCGGCAGATAGACGAAGAGAAGAACCGGCTCATCGCCGAGTACGTCTCCCGCCACGGCAGGCAACCATCGCTTGCGACGGTGATCAAGCTCCGCGCTCAGGCGACGTTAGCGACGAGGCCAGAGAAACAGGTCCGTTCCCTCTCGGACCTCACGCGCGAGTGGCGGGAGCGTGCGTCGCACCTGCTCGGTGAAGACGCCATCCGCTGGGCTCGCACCGTTACCGCGAACGACGCCCCGTTGCTGCTTCGCGCGGATGACGTGCCGTTGGACGTGATCGACTCGCTCGGGCACACCGTGGTGGAGGCGGTTGGTGAGAAGCGTTCGACCTGGCGGAAGTGGAACCTCACCGCCGAGGCCGCACGCCAGACCATGCCCTACCGATTCGCCACCACGCAGGATCGTGAAGCGATCGTCGGGATGGTCGTAGACGCCGCCGAACGCGCTTCGATTCGGCTCACCCCGCCGGAATTGTCCTCGAGCCCTGCCGTGTTCCGCAGGTCTGATGACACCAGCAGGTTCCGTCCCGTGGGATCAACGGTCTACTCCTCGCCGGGCATCCTCACCGCCGAAGACCGCCTCCTTTGCCGCGCCCGCAGCACCACTGCGCCCGTGGTTCCGGTCGAGGTGATCTCGAAGGTCACCCGGCGCCCGGATCGTGAGGGACGCTTCCTCAGCGACGACCAGGCCACAGCACTTGCCGGGGTGGCAATCTCCGGTCGGGCTGTCGATGTGCTGGTCGGCCCGGCCGGCGCCGGGAAGACAACAGCGATGCGCGCGCTACGCGCCGCGTGGGAGCGTGAGCATGGGCGCGGAAGCGTCGTCGGGCTCGCACCGTCCGCGGTCGCTGCGCACGTGCTCGCCGATGATCTTGGTATTCGGACGGAGAACACCGCGAAGTGGTGGCAAGACCACCAGAACGCAGGCGCGTCGTTCCGGAAGGGTCAGCTGGTGATCGTGGACGAAGCCTCCCTCGCAGGCACCCTCTCCCTGGACCGCATCACCGAGCACGCGATGGAGGTCGGCGCGAAGGTGCTGTTGGTGGGTGACTGGGCGCAACTGCAATCCGTCACCGCCGGCGGCGCGTTCTCCCTCCTCGTCCACGACCGCAACGATGCCCCCGAGCTGGGCGACGTACACCGATTCGTCAACGACTGGGAGAAGACCGCCTCCCTCGACCTCCGGCACGGTAACCCCGAAGCGATCGACACCTACGCCGAGCACGACCGCATCACCGGAGGCGACACCGAGGTCATGATCGACGCCGCCTATACCGCGTGGCGGGCTGACACCCTGGCGGCGGTTTCGACGGTGTTGATCGCAGACTCGAACGAGTCAGTCCAGGCTCTGAATCAGCGCGCCCGCGCCAACCTCATTCTCGACGGCACAGTGGATGCTCGCCGCGAAGTCGCCCTCCAAGGAGACGCCCGCGCTGGTATCGGTGACACGATCATCACCAGGAAGAACGACCGCCGCCTCCACACCCCGCGTGGGTGGGTTCGCAACGGTGACCGCTGGATCGTCACCGACATCCGCGACGACGGATCACTCACCGCCCGCGGCGCTGACAGCCGCAGCACCGTGACCCTGCCCGCTGGCTACGTCTCGGATCATGTTGATCTGGGCTACGCGGTGACGGCGCATAGGGCTCAGGGCGTCACGACCGACACTTCCCATGTTCTTGTTGATCCGTCTACGACGCGGGAGAACCTGTATGTCGCGATGACGCGCGGCCGGCACGCGAATCTCGTCTACGTCGCCACCGACCGCCCCGACGACAACCACACCACCCCGCACCCCGCAGACGATCAGGATGTGACCGCGCGGGGTGTGCTTTACGGAGTGCTGCAGCACGTCGGCGCGGAACCCTCCGCTCACGAGACGATCACCGCCGAGCAGGAAGCTTGGGGGTCGATCGCGCAGCTCGCGGCCGAGTACGAGACGATCGCGCAAACCGCTCAACAGGATCGCTTCGCCACCCTCATTCGCCAATCTGGCCTCACCCCGGACGAAGCAGAAGACGCGATCCACTCCGACACGTTCGGGGCACTCTCCGCCGAGCTGAGACGTGCGGAGGCGAACCACCACAACATCGACGCCCTCATGCCGCGCCTGGTCGCCGCCCGCGGATTCGAGGACGCCGACGACATCGCCTCCGTCCTGCACAACCGTCTCGCTCGAGCCACCGCACGCCCCGCCGGCTCCGGCCGCACCCGCAAGGCGCCCCGCCTTATCGCGGGCCTCATCCCCGAAGCCACCGGCCCGATCAGCACCGAGATGAAGAAGGCACTCACGGGACGTCGCGAACTGATCCAGCAGCGCGCCGAAGCCGTCCTCAACCAAGCCCTCAGCGAGCGACAGGAATGGACGCTCGCACTCGCAGACGCACCCGCCGATGTGAAAGCCGCAGCAGCTTGGCGGCGACATGCGCAAACGGTGGCCGCATACCGCGACCGCTACGGCATCACCACGCGGACACCGCTTGGCCCGGCGCCTGACAGTGACGTGCAGAAGATTGACGCTGCGAGAGCGGAAGCAGCCCTCACGCGACTCCGCGACCTTGCCAGCACGGAAGATCACGACGATCCATCACGGACAACCCGGCGAGAGGGCGCGAGCCTGAGCCTGTGACCTGGCACTCTTCCGAATGTCGCCAGTGCGTCGTACCCTGGTGGTGAGGCGGATTTCTCCTTGATATGACGCTCCTCGGGGCAGGCCGCAAGGCCACTCACACACGCACCGCCTCCGACGATTCGTCGCGCATGTGAGAGGAACCCCTTCATGATCCGCCAGCTTTGGACCTTCAGCGTCCACACCCGCGCATTCCTGCGCCGCTACATGCCCACCAACATTCTCCTCGACGCCATCCGAACCCGCCGAGGACTGAAATGGGGTGTTCCGGCGATGCTCCTCGCTGTGCCCTACCTCCTCGCGGCGAGCAGCTTCACCACCCTCATCGCAGACGGCGGACCCGGATGGGTCAACCTGCTGGTTCTGCTGTGCCTGTGGAACACGATGAAGTTCATCATTATGGGACCGGTCAGCCTGAATCTATTCGTCCGCGTCCGCGTACGGGAAGCGGTCGCCGCTCGTGCAGAGCGGCGAGCCATGGCCAAGTCGGTCGAGCAAGCGGTTTGACCAGTTGCTACGACTGCACCTACAACACAGAACCAACCGTCAAAAGGGAACGCCCCGTTGCGCCGAGCAACAAGGGTCCGCAACGAGGAAACTAAGACCAGACCCATCCGATACGCCGCCTTAAACCCGCGCGGACTGCGGCGAGTGGCTTCGATAGCTCGGCATGATCAATCGCGCCAGCGAGCGCACAGGCGAACCCCGCCAGCCTTAGGAGCAAGGCTGACTCGCCTTCGTTGTAGCGAAACTTGAATCCGTGCGCGCTCAGGTTTCGGATATTTAGGCCGTCCGATAGCAAGGTGGCACGAAGCGTGCGGACCCAATCGACGTCCAAGCCGTTGTCTTCGAGCGCCTGGACGTAGAAGTCCAACGCTGGGAATCGGCCAGGGCTTGCGCCTCGTTCGGCTCTAAAGAGCGGCTCATCGAGCTTCAGTAGTAGGCCCCGCGCCGCGGCCTCAATGAGCGGTAGGCACACAAGGGACGCCCCAGTAAAGTCACTCTCCCAATGTCGCTTCTGAGCGTCAGCAAGATGCTCGGACAGGACCGGATCGCAACCAAAGGTGCCGGAAAACCAGTTGGCGAACCCTTCACGGCTGGGGCTGTCGAATCTCGAATCAATGAATTCAAGTTCGAGCGCCAGTGTATTCGCCGCGGAACCGATCTTGCTGCCTTCGATCCGATGAAGTTGTTCTTCTTTGCCACTGGCGCCTGTTCGAGTTGGCAGGTTCAACGGCCCAAACGAAATAGTGCTCACCAAAGACAGAAAACCCTTACTCCCGTCCTCAGCTTGAGCCACGTTCCTTGCGTGATCACCGGTTGGTGCCGGCCCAGCGAGAAACACTCGGTACGCATGACGCCAGTCTCGCGCACGCCGGAACTTCCGAAGATGACGGCGAAGATGGTTCCTCGAAAAGCGCACGTCGTGCTTGAAGGTATGGAACTCGACATCGTCACCTGCGGTCTGGAGAAATACTGCTGCGTCGTCTCGCAAATCGAACTGTTCGTACTTCTCCGCTAGCTGCATCGCATCGTAGCCGAAGGAGACCTTTCGTATCCCGTTACTCTCGCCGCGTGCGCTATCGAGATACCAGGATATGTGGAGTCGCGCCGCTGCTACCTTGTCCGCTTCACTCTCTGCCGCCAGATGAAGCAATCGGACGATCTCATCTATGAAACCGGGCGCCGTCGCTGCCATTCCACGCAGGGAATCTCGAACATCGACTCGTTCCGAAGACGCTGTAGATCCATCTCTGGCGGGAACGCTCAAGAGAGCAAGCAGGGTCAGCAAGGCGTGGTTGTGTCCTAGCGTCCGCATCTCTCGGGCGAGTTCCAACGCCTGCTCTCGTACCGAACCCTCCATTGTCATGCGACGGTTTCGCGCGATCGTGTTAGCCCTGGCAAGTGATAGCGCCCGGCGCCCTGGTTCGAGGGCTTCGTCTCTCGCGCATGTCCGATAGAACTCAATGGTTGCTTCGGCATGCTTAGGCGAAGAATCCCGTCTCCCGCTAAGGATCAGATCAGCGAGGTGAGCACGAACCATGTGGTTCGATGCCGAACTCAGCAGAGCCTCGCGAAGCACCCAAGCCGCCTCCGGGATCGCAGCGAACGGGCGGGTGGCGGTCGCTCTGACATTGGATTCCTCAAACGCGACGGTCCCTGCAGCCGTGAAATCCTCTTGGAGCTCGACGCCGAAAAGAAAGTCGAACTCGAGCCGGGCCGGGTCAGCCAGTGATCCATAGTCCGCATCCGACCAGCACCTCGTCCAAATCTCGGTAGTGTCGCTCGCGCCGTGAGCATGCTTATCCAGGAGCGCACCGATCAACGCTGAATCCGCTTCTTCGAACTCATACGCCATGCGTTGCTCGCCAATCTGTCAGCGAAATCCTCATAAGCACTACCCGCGTGATTGTCCGAGGTCGCTACGGAGCGACAAGCTTCAGGGGGCTGGTCTCCGCAGGGACATCCCATTGCTCAACACCAGGACCGTTGCGGTCCCACTTCGTGAAGCGAACATAGGTCGTTCGGAAGTTTTCACTCACCGGACGAAGCTTTCTCGCCAGCAATGAGGCGAAGGCGTGATCGTGGGTTGTAACGATCAGTTGGCGATGAGGGAGGATCTTGCGAAGTAGATCAACGAGGCCGAGAAGATGCACGTCGTCCAAGTTCTGGAGCGGGTCATCGAGTATCAATGACTTCACGTGAGTAGGCGCGAAGCCGAGATTGAACGAGAGGAACAAGGAAACGGCAAGCGCGTTTGCTTGAGATGTAGATAGCGTCTCTCCGGGCTCCGTGACATTAACCTGAACCTCATCGTCACGCAGCATAGGAGTGAGACGGTGCTTCCCACCGAACTGGCGTGTGGCAATCTCAACCGATCGGAACGTTGGATGGGGGTCGATTGCTGCGTAGAACTGTCGCAGCAGAGGCTTCAACTGCTTCAGACGGTCGGCAACAAACGTCTCCGCGTCTGACTTCACTGCATCAAGAAGTGCGGTAGCGACATCGTTTGTGCGCCGCCGATCGGCAATGTCTTGCTCCTTGGAAGCCAAAGAGCTTCGGAGTGCCTGGGACTCGATTTCGATTCGATCGCGTCGTGTCTTCGACGAGTCCAGTGAAGCTGCTGCATCGAACTCGCGCCCTGCCTCCAACGTCCGCGCGATCTGAGATTTCCGCATCGCTACACGATCCAGTTCGGAGGCGAGTCGTTGGATTTCGTTGCCCGCCTCTGCTGACGCGTCAGGCAGCTCATCAGAGAAGCCGGCCAGAACCTCCTTCATTCGGCTCTCTCGATGCTCCTTCGCCGCTTGTGCTGCTGCGCGTTGTTCGAGCATGGCGCGGTGCCGCTCTGAGACTGTCTTGAGTTGCAGGGACAGTTCACCCAGTCGCGTCTCTGTGGCTTGGAGATTTGCTCGTTGTAGTTCAGCGCCTTCTCGGAGAGCTCCATTCTCTGTTTCGTTGGCGATGGTTTCGAGGCGACGACGATACGCTTCCGGCTCGACTTCTTGACCACAGGCTGCGCAGCTATCTGCCACATGACGGAGCAGGATCGACGCCATGCTTGCGAGCTCTTCACGAATAGAGGTTGCCTGTCTACGCGCCGCGTCTGCTTCTCCGACTTCGACGCGAAGTCGCTGGATGTCGCGCTCAACCTGTTCCTTCTGAGCCGTCAGATCAGCGACTTGACGTTCGAGTGTGATGACCTCGGCTTCGTCCGGACCTTCGGGAAGCGGCACGCTCAGCTCTGCCCGTGCCGCGAGCAAGGTGGCTTCATCCTGCTCGATGGTGCTTCGCTCCTGGTTGAGGGCAGCACGCAACTTTGTCAGTGTGCTCTCGCTCAGTTCCCAATCTTGAGCGTCCTGGCTCGCGACGAGCCCGAGTGCCGTAACATCCCTGCTCCATGCCTGCCATCGAGCGGTCACCTCGGCCGTATTTGCTTTGGCGATCTCGGTTTCGAGCACGGACAAAGATGCTGCGAGGTCTTCGACCCTTGCGCGATCACCTTCGAGCGCCGAGTCAGCCTGATTGACCGCGCGAACCCATGCTCGCTTGTGCGATTGGAGTTCATCCGCGAACTCTCGTAGACGCCCGGCACCCACCATGCTTGCGACCGCATCGAACCGCTCTGTGTCCTGACGTCCAGTCAGGAACTCGCGCAGCGACTCTTGCCTCAGGTAGATCGAGTCCACGAAAGACTGTGCCAGTGTGACGAAGTCTTCGTTGGTGTCGGTGCCCGCGAGATTTTGCCGGAGCCAGACCTCCGCATCCGCGCCACGAAGTGACGCATCGTTAACGCGCACTCGAAGTGGAGCGCGCAGTTTCTTGGCATCCGTCTCGCCGGGGTTTTCCAAGGTCCTCGTGATGACAACGTCGTCGCCGTTGAAGTCGGTTCGCAGCTCAACCGTCGTGGTTCCCGACTTGCTGTAGAGGTTTCGGGGTCCCTGAGAGTTGGTGGTCTTGCCCGATATTGCCCATGAAATCGCGTTACAGATCGTCGTCTTGCCGTAACCATTCGCGCCGACGACGATCACCACGTCTGCGTCGAGGTCGATGTCAACCTCACCCGACACTCCACCGAACCCAGCGATGGAAACTCCAGTGACTCTCATAGTGCATCCGTCCCTGTCCGCTGGGTGGTGATCAATCTTTCGTGGAGCGCTTCAAGCGGCGGCTCGCCTGCCTCGTCGGCAGCGATGACCACGTCGAGGTGCGCATTGCTGTTAAGTGCCCCAGCAACGCGCGATCCGAGCGTGGCCAAGGGGTCGGCCCTCCCCGGCGTGGTGTCGAGATCGAGGTCGAGAATCGGCGCCAGTGTTCGCCTGACCTGTGGTGTCAACTCAAGCGGATCGAAGACACGACTTGGTAGATCGTCCGCTGTCAGCACCAGCTTGCGCACACGTCGCGTGTCAGATCGTATGGCGCTCAGCTCGGCAGCCAGTTCCTCCGGAACGCCGTCCATCGCG
>WBZP01000893.1_pt1 | contig 38899 bp, 23 predicted proteins | sample 5204301 | NCBI WGS metagenome assembly WBZP01 (sample SAMN12412401, study PRJNA552823) | activated sludge metagenome | isolation source: activated sludge from nitrification reactor of wastewater treatment plant... | place: USA: Pennsylvania | collected 2017
TGAAGTCCTGCATTTGCCGGGCCCCGGTGGCAAGGTGGATGTGCCGTCCTTGCTGGCTGAACTCGGGCGGCGTGGAATCAACGAGCTGCACGTCGAAGGCGGCCACCGGCTCAACGGCGCCCTGTTGGCGGCAGGACTGGTCGACGAGCTGCTGCTCTATCTGGCGCCCTGCCTGCTCGGCGCTGATGCAAATGGCATGTTCGGGCTGCCGCCGCTGACGTCGCTCGAAGATAAACACCGGCTGGTTGTCCGCGATCTGCGCCTGATCGGCGCCGACTTGCGCATTGTGGCGCGCTTGACCGCCAAATAACGTTCGCCGTGACCGCAGAAAGAGGTGCTGAACACGGCTTTGTTGCCGCCGTTTGAACTCCCGTTGCAATAGTCGCTCCAACGGGCTGTGACTTGACCAGGAAAATCGATTCATGTTTCGCTCGCTCAACACTTCGGCTCTGTGGGCCGTCACGCTCTCGGCCGCCGGCATCCTGATGGTGACGATGGGGGCGCGTCAGTCGATTGGCCTCTTCCTCGCGCCACTCAATTCGAGTACCGGTCTCGGCATTGCCTCGATCAGCCTGGCCATGGCCGTCGGGCAGTTCACGTGGGGTGCCGTGCAGCCGCTGGCCGGCGCGGTGGCCGACCGCTACGGGCCGCGGCGCGTGCTGCAGGGCGGCCTGGTGCTGTTGGCGCTCGGCAGCGCCATCACGCCCTTCATGAACAGCACCTGGGGGCTGATTTTTTCCTTGGGGCTGCTTTCGGCCATGGGTTCGGGCGCCGGCAGTTTCTCGGTGCTGATCGGCGCGGCGGCCAGCCGTCTGCCGCTCGATGCGCGCGGTGCGGCATCGGGTATCATCAACGCCGGCGGTTCGTTCGGGCAGTTCGTCTTTGCTCCGATCCTGCAAAAACTGATTCAGGCAACGGGCTGGATGGGGTCCATGTGGGCGATGGCGGTAATGACGCTCGCGGCACTGCCGCTGATCAGGGTGGTGTCCCGTCCGGTCGACCCGGTACATCAGCCGACCGGTACGGCCGAAATCGGGCTGCGACGCAGCGTTCAGGAAGCGCTGGCTGACCGTAGCTATCTGCTCCTGCACGCCGGATTCTTCACCTGCGGTTTTCACATCGCCTTTCTCGTTACGCATCTGCCCGGTGAAGTCAATCTGTGCGGCTTGCCGCCCTCGGTGGCCAGTTGGTCGCTGGCCATTATCGGCCTGGCCAATATCTTCGGCAGCCTATTCGCCGGCACCTGCGTTTCCCGGTATCGCAGCAAATATGTGCTGTTCTGGATGTATGGCTCGCGCGCGATCTTGATCGCACTGTACCTGGCCGCGCCAAGAACCGATCTGACCTTTTACCTCTTTGCCGCGGGCCTCGGTTTTACCTGGCTGGCCACCGTGCCGCCGACCGCCGCCATCGTCGGCAAGCTGTTTGGCGTGCGTTACCTCGGAACGCTGTTCGGCTTGACCCTGCTCTCGCATCAGGTCGGCGGCTTTCTCGGCGCCTGGCTGGGCGGTTTGTCGATCACGCATTTCGGCGACTATCGTTGGATGTGGTATGCCGACATGCTGTTGGCCAGCGGCGCCGCGTTGGTGAATCTGCCGATTCGCGAGGCACCGGTGCTCAGACCGGGTGTCGTGGCGGCCTGACGCATGCGCCGTTTCCGCTCCGAATTCATTCCACTGCGCGAGAGACGCCATCACGTGCGTATCTGGGGCGATGACGCGGCGCCGACGGTTTTTTTTCTGCACGGATGGGGCGATGTCAGCGCCTCGTTCCAATTCGTTGTCGATGCGTTGCAAAAGAACTGGCGCGTCGTCGCGCTGGACTGGCGCGGATTTGGCCTGTCGCAATGGAACGAAGGCGCTTACTTTTTCAACGACTACATCGCCGACCTTGATGCGCTGCTCGAGCATTATTCACCCCGACAGCCAGCGCAGATCGTCGGGCACAGCCTGGGCGGGATCGTGGCCAGCCTGTACGCCGGCATCCGTCCGGAACGGGTATCCCGCTTCGCCAATCTGGAGGGTTTCGGCCTCTGGGTCTCGCCTCCCGGAGAAACCCCCGGCCGTTTCGGAACATGGCTGCAACAGATCCGGGACAACAATGCGGCGTTCCGCGCTTATGCCCATTCCGGAGAATATGCCGATAGATTATGCGCGGACAATCCGCGCCTGACGTCCGAGCGTGCGGCATTTCTTGCCGAGCATTCCTTGCGCCGTGTCGACAAGGATGCCACTCTTGTGTTTGCCGCCGACCCGCGCCACCGCTGGATCAGCCCCGTGCTCTACCCGCTTGAGGAAGCCAAGGCCTGCTGGCGTCGCGTCAGCGCACACACGCTCTGGGTTGCCGGCGGCGACTCGAAAATCATGAGGCAGTTTGCCGAGCACCCGGAGGATTACCGCGAACGCATGGCCTGCTTTGCCCAGGTCGAAGAACACCGGGTCGAAAACTGCGGACACAATCTGCACCACGACCAGCCCAATGTCATTGCCGGCCTGGTGGACGGTTTTTTCAACCAAATTTGACGGCAATGCGTTGTGTACCTGGTGCAACAGAGGCACTGTTCTGGTGCGGCCTAAAGATTTGTAGGGCTGATGATTCGAGATATACTTGCGGGTCGTCCATAAAATTCATGAGCAGCTTTCGCCTGGTGATTTTTGAAGTTTTATCAATCGTATTTCGAGGATTCGAACGTGATGGATTCGGCTGTACCTGAGCGGCAAGGGCTATATGACCCGGCCAACGAGCACGACGCCTGCGGTGTCGGTTTTGTAGCGCACATCAAGGGCCAAAAAAGCCACTCGATCATCGAGCAGGGCTTGTTGATTCTGAAGAACCTGAATCACCGGGGCGCTGTCGGCGCCGATCCGCTGATGGGCGACGGTGCCGGCATCCTGATCCAGATCCCCGACGAGTTCTTCCGCAAGGAAATGGCCAACCAGGGTGTTGTCCTGCCGCGTATCGGCGACTATGGTGTTGGCATGGTATTTCTGCCCAAGGAATCGGCTTCGCGACTGGCCTGTCAGGAGGCCATCGAGCGCGCGGTGCGTTCCGAAGGGCAGGAGATTCTCGGCTGGCGCGACGTGCCGGTCGATCATGACATGCCGATGTCGCCTGCAGTGCGTAAGCGGGAACCGGTCATCCGGCAGATCTTCATCGGCTGCGGCCCTGACGTGATGGTGACCGACGCGCTCGAGCGCAAGCTGTACGTGATCCGCCGCCGCGCTGCCAACGCCATCCGTGCGCTGGGACTTGAGCACAGCCGGGAGTTCTATCAACCGTCGATGTCGGCCCGAACAATCGTGTACAAGGGCTTGTTGTTGGCCGGCCAGGTGGGCGAGTACTACACCGATCTCAAGGATCCGAGTTGTGTCTCGGCGCTTGCGCTCGTGCATCAACGCTTTTCGACCAACACCTTCCCGACCTGGCCGCTGGCCCATCCGTTCCGCATGATCGCGCACAACGGCGAAATCAATACGCTGCGCGGCAACTACAATTGGATGCGGGCGCGCGAAAAGGGCACGTCCTCGCCGCTGATGGGCGCCGATCTGGAAAAAATCTGGCCGGTGATTTATCCCAACCAGTCCGATTCGGCTTCATTCGACAACGCCCTTGAGTTGCTGGTGATGGGGGGCTATTCGCTGGCCCACGCCATGATGCTGTTGATTCCCGAGGCGTGGGAGTCGCACACCCTGATGGACGAAAAACGCCGCGCCTTCTACGAATACCATGCGGCGATGATGGAGCCGTGGGATGGCCCGGCCGCCGTGGCCTTTACCGATGGCTGCCAGATCGGTGCGACGCTCGACCGCAATGGCCTGCGCCCGGCGCGCTATCTGGTCACCGACGACGATCTGGTTGTCATGTCTTCGGAATCCGGCGTATTGCCGATACCCGAAGAAAGAATCATCAAGAAATGGCGTTTGCAACCCGGCAAGATGTTTCTCATCGATCTTGATCAGGGGCGCATCATCGACGACCTCGAACTAAAGGAAACGCTGTCGCGGCAGAAGCCCTATCGGGACTGGGTGGCGCGCATCAACGTCAAGCTCAGCGGCCTGGACCTCGGTACGCATGTGACCGCGCCGGAGTACGCGGTGCCCTTGCTGAAACGCCAGCAGGCGTTCGGCTTCAACCAAGAAGATCTCAAGTTCATCCTGGAGCCCCTGGCCAGGACCGGCGAGGAAGCCACTGGCTCGATGGGTAACGACACGCCGCTGGCGGTGCTCTCGAATCAGAACAAATCGCTGTTCATGTATTTCAGGCAGCTGTTCGCGCAAGTGACCAACCCGCCCATCGATTCGATTCGCGAGCAACTGGTCATGTCGCTGGTTTCCTTCATCGGACCCAAGCCCAACCTGCTTGGCATTAACGAAATCAACCCGCCCTACCGGCTTGAAGTGTCGCAGCCGGTGCTGAACTTTGCCGACATGGTCAGGTTGCGCAACATCGCCGCCTGCACCGAGGACAAGTTCCAGGCTGCCGAGCTCGATATCTGCTACCCGCTGGCCTGGGGCAATGACGGCGTCGAAGCCCGTCTCGCTTCGTTATGCGCCGAAGCAGAGGATGCCGTGCATCGTGGCTGCGGTATCCTGATCGTTTCGGATCGCCATATGAACCAGAACAACGTGGCCATCCCTGCCCTGCTTGCCACTTCGGCGGTGCATCAGCATCTGGTGACCCGCGGCTTGCGCACCCGGGTCGGCCTCGTTGTCGAGACGGGTTCCGTTCGCGAGACCCATCACTTTGCCGTGCTGGCCGCTTATGGCGCCGAAGCCGTGCATCCCTACCTGGTGCTCGAAACCTTGCAGCAACTGGTAGGCGATGACGAGGACGAGCGCGACAAGGCCATCAAGCATTACGTCAAAGGCATCGGCAAGGGGCTGCTCAAGGTGATGTCCAAAATGGGCATTTCGACCTACATGTCCTATACCGGCGCCCAGATCTTCGAGGCCATCGGCCTGCAAAAGAAGATGGTTGACAAGTACTTTACCGGCACCGAAACGCAGATCGAAGGGATCGGCATATTCGAAGTGATGGAGGAGGCCATCCGGCAGCACCGGCACGCCTTCAGCGCCGATCCCGTGCTGACCAACATGCTGGATGCCGGTGGGGAATATGCTTTCCGCATTCGAGGCGAAGAGCACATGTGGACGCCTGAGGCCATTGCCAAACTCCAGTATTCCACGCGTACCGGAAAGTACGACAGCTACAAGGAATACGCCAGGATCATCAACGACCAGACGAAACGGCACATGACGCTGCGCGGCCTGTTTGAGGTCAAGCCGGCCGGGCCGGCGGTGCCGCTCGAAGAAGTCGAGCCGGCCGCTGAGATCGTCAAGCGTTTTGCCACCGGCGCGATGTCGCTCGGCTCGATCTCGACCGAGGCGCACAGCACCCTGGCGATTGCCATGAACCGCATCGGCGGCAAATCGAACACCGGTGAAGGCGGAGAGGATCCGGCACGTTTCAAGAAGGTCAAGGCCGGCCAGATGGTTTCCGAAATCATCGGCAAGGGTCGAATCGAGCGTGACCTGCAGCTCAAGGAAGGCGACAGCCTGCGCTCGTCGATCAAACAGGTAGCTTCCGGCCGCTTCGGCGTGACGACGGAATATCTGGTCAATGCCGACCAGATTCAGATCAAGATGGCGCAAGGCGCCAAGCCGGGGGAAGGTGGCCAGCTTCCGGGGCACAAGGTTTCCGAATACATCGGCTTCCTGCGGCACTCGGTACCGGGCGTCGGACTCATTTCGCCGCCGCCGCATCACGATATTTATTCCATTGAGGATCTGGCACAGCTCATCCACGACCTGAAGAACGCCAACGCGCAGGCTTCGATCAGCGTCAAGCTCGTTTCCGAAATCGGTGTTGGCACCGTTGCTGCCGGCGTCACCAAGGCCAAGGCGGATCATCTGGTGATCGCCGGTCATGACGGAGGCACCGGCGCCAGCCCGCTGTCGTCGATCAAATACGCGGGGTCGCCGTGGGAACTGGGCCTGGCCGAGACACAGCAGACGCTGGTGCTCAACCGCTTGCGCGGCCGCGTGCGCGTGCAGGCCGACGGCCAGATGAAGACCGGTCGCGACGTGCTGATCGGCGCGCTGCTGGGCGCCGATGAATTCGGTTTTGCTACGGCGCCGCTGGTGGTCGAAGGCTGCATCATGATGCGCAAGTGCCACCTCAACACCTGTCCGGTGGGCGTGGCGACGCAGGATCCGGTCCTGCGCAGAAGGTTTTCCGGGCAGCCCGAGCATGTCGTGAACTATTTCTTCTTTGTTGCCGAAGAGCTGCGCGAGTTGATGGCGCAGATAGGCATCCGTAAGTTCAACGACATGATCGGACGCGCCGATTTGCTGGACATGCGCAAGGGGGTCGATCACTGGAAAGCGCATGGCCTCGACTGCAGCCGTATTTTTCATCGCCCCGAAAACAGTGCGGGCGAGCCCGTTTATCACTGCGACACGCAGGATCATGGCCTGGCCAATGCGCTCGACAATCAACTGATCGAGTTGGCCAAGCCGGCGATCGAGGAAGCCAAGCCCGTCCGCATCGAACTGCCCATCCGCAACGTCAATCGGACAGTAGGTACCATGCTGTCCGGTCGGATCGCCACAAAATACGGCCATGCCGGCTTGCCGGATAGCACGATCCATGTCACCTTTAACGGCACCGCAGGACAAAGCTTTGGCGCCATGCTGGCGCGCGGGATAACCCTGGACCTTATCGGCGAAGGCAATGATTACGCCGGCAAGGGGCTTTCCGGCGGCCGTATCATCGTTCGCCCGAACGCCGGATTTCGCGGTGATTCGGCTTCCAACATCATTATCGGCAATACCGTGCTGTATGGCGCGATCGCCGGCGAGGCGTTCTTTGCCGGTGTCGCCGGAGAACGCTTCGCCGTGCGCAATTCGGGCGCTGTTGCCGTGGTCGAAGGCGTTGGGGATCACGGATGCGAATACATGACGGGCGGTGTCGTCGTTGTGCTCGGCATGACCGGGCGGAACTTCGCCGCCGGCATGTCAGGCGGCGTGGCCTACGTTCTGGACGAGGAGGGTAGCTTTGCGTCGCGCTGCAACATGGCCCAGGTCGCCCTGGAACCGGTTGAGGAAGAAATTGCCGCACGCAAGGGCAGCGAGGCCGGAGACGATCTCGAAAGCCACGGCAAGGTCGATGTGCATCATCTCGGCATGGACGACGAACTGTTGCTCAAGGGGCTGATCGTCCAGCACGCCGGGCACACGGGCAGCCGGCGCGCCAAGAGAATTCTCGATGACTGGGCGGTATGCCGCGCACGATTCGTCAAGGTCATGCCGCATGAATACAAGCGCGCACTTAAGGAAATGGCCATTCAGAAGGCCGAGAATCATCAACAGGAGGCGGCATAAATGGGTAAGCCGACTGGTTTCATGGAGTATCAACGTCTGTCGGAGGCTTATGAAGCCGTCGACGTACGGCTGAAGCATTACCGCGAGTTCATCGTCACGCTGAGCGATGCGCAGGCCGGCGTGGAAGGCGCGCGTTGCATGGATTGCGGCATTCCTTTCTGCAACAACGGTTGTCCGGTCAACAATATCATTCCCGACTGGAACGATCTGGTGTATCGCGGCAACTGGAAGCAGGCGCTGGAAGTGCTGCACTCGACCAATAATTTCCCGGATTTTACCGGACGCATTTGTCCTGCGCCCTGCGAAGCCGCCTGCACGCTCAATATTAACAATGACCCGGTAGGCATCAAGTCGATCGAACATGCCATTGTCGATAAGGGCTGGCAGATGGGTTGGATCGTTCCGCTGCCGGCGAAAGCCAAAACGGGCAAACGGGTCGCCATCGTCGGTTCCGGTCCCGCCGGTCTGGCGGCGGCCCAACAACTGGCGCGGGTGGGTCACGACGTCACGGTGTTCGAGAAGAACGATCGCCTCGGCGGACTGCTGGCCTACGGCATCCCCGATTTCAAACTCGAAAAATTGCTTGTCGATCGTCGCGTCCAGCAGATGGAAGCCGAAGGCGTCCGCTTCCGTACCCGGGTGAATGTCGGGTGCAAGGCGTTGCCGCCAGGGATTGTGAACGATTCCAGCGAATTCGTTTCGGCTGAACAGCTCACTCAGGATTTCGACGCGGTGATCCTTGCGGCCGGAGCGGAAGTGCCGCGCGAGTTGCCCATTCCGGGGCGCGAACTGCAAGGCGTCTACGCGGCACTTGAGTTTCTGGTGCCGCAGAACAAGGAGGTCGGCGGTGGCCCGGTCAATCCGATCAGCGCCAGGGGCAAGCATGTTGTCGTCATCGGCGGTGGGGATACCGGGTCCGACTGCGTGGGAACGAGTTATCGCCACGGCGCGGCATCGGTGACCCAGTTCGAGTTGATGCCACAGCCGCCAGAGCAGGAAAACAAGCCACTGACCTGGCCCAACTGGCCGATCAAGCTGCGCACTTCCTCGTCGCATCAGGAAGGGGATACGCAGCGTCGCTTTGCCATTTCCACCAAAGAATTTCTTGGGGAGCAAGGCGTCCTAAAGTCGCTGAAAACCGTCGAACTGGATTGGCATGACGGAAGGATGAGCGAGATAGCCGGCAGCGAAAAAATCGTTCAGGCCGATCTCGTTTTTCTGGCCATGGGTTTTCTCGGGCCAGTCGGTGGATTGCTCGATGCCTTCGGTGTCGACAAGGACGCCCGCGGGAATGCCAAGGCGACAACCGATGGCGAGGGTTGTTACGCGACCAACGCCGCCAGGGTATTTGCCGCCGGCGATACCCGCCGCGGGCAGTCGCTGGTGGTTTGGGCGATCCGCGAGGGCCGCCAGTGCGCTCGCGAAGTTGACGCCTTCCTGATGGGGACGAGCACGCTACCGCGCTGATTGGCCAACCGGAGTTGGGTGAGCGCTTGACCTTGCCTGTGAACCCTTGCCCGACGCCGGCGCAAGGGTTTTTCTCCAGCTGCGGGCAAGGCTATGGCATAGTAGCGACTGCTTAACCGCAGGAGCGACCAATGAATCCGGAATTGCAAAAATCCTTGCAGGTAACCGCGCTCGCTAACACCCTGGACAGCTACATGCTGATGGTTCTGCTGATCATGATCGTGGCCGGCGTTCTGGGCGGCGTTGCCAATTTCTTCCTCAGCGATCGCCAAAATGACCGTCAGCGCGATTACAGCCGTCGCGATTGGGGAAAGTATCTGATCCTCGGCGTCATTGCCGCACTGACTGTTCCCCTTTTCCTGAACATGCTTTCGAGCAACCTGCTTGAAGCGGCACGCACCCGACCGGTCGATTTCTTTGTCTTCGCCGGGTTTTGCCTGATCTATGTCGTTGCTTCGCGCCGATTTTTCGAAAATGTGGCGAACAAGCTGATGAACCAGATGGACCAGATGAAACGCGATATGGTGCAGATCAAACAGCAGCGACAGGATGTGGCGGCACCCGCGCTGCGTGAAGAGCCCGCGTCCCCTGGGGAGAACCATGCCGCGACCGCGCGACCCGAAGTGGTCAGAGAGTCGCTCTCCTACAACGATATCGAGATCCTGCGCGCGCTGTCCGAAGAATGCTACGTTTATGGCAATCTCGTAGGACTGACCGACAAGACCGGACTGGCGCGCGATTTGGTCAGCACCCGCCTGGCGGTCCTCAAGAACCTAGGTATCATCGAGACGCGCATCAATGAAAAGAATGTCCTGCACTGGTATGTTTCTCTCAAGGGCAAACAGATGCTGGGCGAAATACTCTCCGGACAGGAAGATCACTAGCCGATTTCCGACCTGAGAAGTCGAGACGGGTCAAGTGAATAATCGCTATGTTCGCCCTGAAAGATTGGTGAAAATAGGCCGACTTTCGATTCTTGTACCCGGCTCGGCCTGCTTCGGTAGGCGGGCGGATCGTCGGTTAGTTTTGTTGAGAACCCATAATGAATATTGTCATTCTCGCCGCAGGACAAGGAAAGCGCATGCATTCCAACCTGCCCAAAGTACTGCACCCAGTGGCTGGCAAGGCGCTGGTTTCGCGGGTCATCGATAGCGCACGTTGCCTGTCGCCGCAAACGCTGTGCCTGGTCTATGGACATGGCGGCGATGTCTTGCGGACAACGCTAGACGAACCTGACCTGGCCTGGGCATTACAGGAGCCCCAGCTCGGCACCGGGCACGCCGTGCAACAAGCCTTGCCGCATCTGAAAAACGAGGGAACGACGCTCATCCTCTATGGCGACGTGCCGCTGATTCGAGCAGAGACGCTGAAGCGGCTGGTCGATGCGGCGCGGGACACACTGGCCATTCTGACGGTCGAGTTGAGCGACCCCAGCGGCTATGGCCGTATCGTTCGCGACGATGCCGGTCGGGTGATGCGCATCGTGGAACAGAAAGACTCAAGCGCCGCCGAACGCGAAATACGCGAGATCAATACCGGTATCATGGCCATGCCGACGGCGCTGCTCGGGGAATGGCTGGGTCGCTTGTCCAACAACAATGCGCAGCAGGAGTATTACCTGACCGACATTGTCGGCATGGCTGTCGAAGCCGGGTTGACCATCCGTACGACCTGTCCGGAAAACGAATGGGAAGTGCTCGGGGTGAATAGCAAGGTGCAGCTTGCCGAACTGGAGCGCATCGCACAACGTTGCACCGCCGAGCAGTTGATGGAGCAGGGCGTGCGTCTGGCCGACCCGGCGCGCATCGACGTTCGCGGCGAGCTCGTTTGCGGGCGTGATGTGTTCATCGACGTCAATTGTGTTTTCGAGGGGAAAGTCGTGCTCGACGATGCCGTCGAAATCGGTCCCAACTGCGTACTCTCCAATGCCCGTATCGGCGCCGGCACACGAATTGCCGCCTTTACGCACATTGACGATGCCAGCGTCGGGCCGGCCAATAAAATCGGCCCCTTTGCGCGTTTGCGCCCGGGGACCGAACTGGCCGAGGATGTGCACATCGGCAATTTTGTTGAAATCAAGAAGAGCGGGATTGCGGCGCATTCCAAAGTCAATCATCTGGCTTATATCGGCGACGCCACTATTGGTCGCCGGGTCAATGTGGGCGCCGGAACGATCACCTGCAACTACGATGGAGTAAACAAATTCCAGACCATCATAGAGGACGATGCGTTCATCGGTTCGGACACGCAGTTGGTTGCGCCGGTGACCGTTGGGCGTGGCGCAACCCTGGGCGCCGGCACCACGCTGAGTGAAAATGCCCCCCCCGACACGCTGACGCTGACCCGCGCCCGGCAAATATCCATCAACGGTTGGAAACGGCCGGTCAAAATCAAAAAGTGAGCTAGTTCATGTGTGGCATCGTTGCGGCGGTCGCAGATCGCAATGTAGTTTCCGTTTTACTCGAAGGCTTGCGCAGGCTCGAATATCGGGGCTATGACTCGGCTGGTTTGGCGCTGATCAATGGCTCAGGTTTGCATCGCTTGCGTGCCGTCGGCCGGGTGGCCGAACTCACCGCACAGGCCGACGAAAACCACGCTTCCGGTAACACGGGAATTGCCCATACCCGCTGGGCAACGCACGGTGCGCCGTCCGAACGCAATGCCCATCCGCATATCTCGGAAGGCCTGGCCGTTGTGCATAACGGCATCATCGAAAACCACGAATTCCTGCGTGCCCGGCTGAAGTCCGAAGGCTATCAATTCACGTCGGATACCGACACCGAGGTCGTCGGCCACCTGATTGCTTCCGAACTGAAAAAATGCCCGGACTTCTTTGACGCGACGCGCGCAGCGATCGCCCAACTGCAAGGAGCGTATGCTCTCGCCGTCCTGTGCGAAGCCGACCCCGAGCGCATCGTCGTTGCCCGTGAAGGCTCGCCCCTGTTGCTTGGCCTGGCCGACGACGGCAACTATGCCGCATCCGACGCGTCGGCCCTGCTGCAAGTCACGCGGCGCATCGTCTACCTGGAAAACGGCGATTGCGCCGAATTGAAGCGCGGCAGTTATCGCATCACGCGCATTGACGGCTCGCCGGTCGAGCGTGCCGAGACCGAGTCGCAGCTCTCCGCCGATGCGGTGGAGCTCGGCCAGTATCGCCACTACATGCAGAAGGAAATCTTCGAGCAACCGGTGGCGCTCTCCAACACGCTGGAAATGCTCGGCGCGGCGCGCAGCATTCAGCCCGGCCTGTTTGGCGCCAACACCGAGGCGGTCTTCAAGGAAATCCGCCAGGTACTGATCATCGCCTGCGGCACCAGCTATCATGCGGGTCTGGTGGCGCGTTACTGGCTGGAAGAAATCGCCGGCATTGCGTGCAACGTCGAAGTGGCCAGCGAATACCGCTATCGCGAATCGGTTCCCGATCCCCGGACGCTGGTCGTCACGCTGTCGCAGTCGGGCGAAACGGCCGACACGCTGGCCGCGCTGCACCACGCCAAAGCGCTTGGCATGACGCACACCTTATGCATCTGCAATGTGCCCGAGTCTTCGCTGGTCCGCGAGAATGCGCTGCGCTTCATCACCCGCGCCGGCCCGGAAATCGGCGTCGCTTCTACCAAGGCATTCACCACGCAACTGGCCGCGTTGTACCTGATGACCCTGATATTCGCCAAGCTGCGCGGTCGTTTATCCGAGCAGCGTGAGGCCGCTGAGCTGCAAGCCTTGCGCCATCTGCCGATTGCGCTTGCCAAAGTGCTAGAGCTTGAACCACAGATCCGCGAATGGTCCGAACACTTTGCCATGAAACAGGATGCGCTGTTCCTCGGTCGCGGCCGGCATTATCCAATCGCGCTCGAAGGCGCCCTCAAGCTCAAGGAAATCAGCTACATCCACGCCGAAGCCTATCCGGCCGGCGAGCTAAAGCACGGACCGCTGGCCCTGGTCGACAAGAATATGCCGGTGATCGCCGTGGCGCCCAACGATGCACTGCTGGAAAAGTTGAAGTCGAACCTGCAGGAGGTTCGCGCGCGTGGCGGCGAACTCTATGTCTTTGCCGACGCGGATGGCGAAATGGTCGCCTCGGACGGCTTGCATGTCATGCATCTGCCCGAGCATTACGGCCAGCTTTCCGCGCTGCTGCACGTTGTTCCTCTGCAATTGCTGGCCTATCACGTCGCGCTGGTACGCGGGACAGATGTCGACAAGCCACGCAATTTGGCCAAGTCAGTAACTGTTGAGTAGCCTGTTCGACAATGGAATGCCTGTTCTTTGCCAATATAGTCTGAGACAGCGCAATAAACTCTGAGACAGGGCATTAAAGTCTGAGACAGGTCGGCACCACAACGCAACGCATCTAGTGAAGCCGGTTTGAGTAGTGAAAACCGCCAATTATTCCAATCGCAAATCCGACAGTGACTTAGATAGGAGCGTGCCACCTAAAACACTTCGTTCCCGTCACTTCTTTGTGCCCCTAAGTTTGGTCATTTGAAGCTGTCGAGAAGGCCTTACCGCTGGAACCAAAAATAGCCATTCTGAGTGCTCAGAAACCGTATTCTTGAACGGGAACGGCAGCTTTTGATGCCCATGCTTAATCAGCGAACGGCTGCTTCCATTCTTGGCCACTGACCGCAGAGGGCACAGAGCACGTATTCGCGCAATAGGTAATCCGCCGTTCAGGACGATGTGGGGCTCAGCGGCAGGCAAGCGTTACACGGCTGACCGAACGTCAACGCAACGCCAACGGCGGCTAAGGCTGAACGGCCTTAGGGTTCTGTGCCAAGAAACAATTTGACACCCTCGTGCCGAATAGATAACTGCTCCTGCAATTCCACCTGCCGACGGCACACCTGCTGCATGACTTGCTGGCCGCGGCTATACTTGCGCTTCCCTTGTCGAAAAATTCTTTCAGGACGCTTTAATGGAATCGCTGCGCTTCGTGCTGCCCCAAGCTGAAATCCCGACGCACTGGTACAACGTCGTTGCCGATATGCCCAATGCGCCTTTGCCGCCACTCGGGCCGGACGGCAAGCCAGCTACGCCGGAACAGATGGGCGCCATCTTCCCGATGGCGATTCTTGAACAGGAAATGTCGAGCGAGCGCTGGATTCCGATTCCGCAGCCGGTGCGCGAGATTTATCGCCTATGGCGACCGTCGCCCTTGGTGCGCGCCGCCAGACTTGAGGAAATGCTGGGGACACCGGCAAAGATCTACTACAAGAACGAGAGCGTTTCACCTGCCGGTTCGCATAAGCCGAATACTGCGGTGGCGCAGGCGTATTACAACAAGCAGGCGGGCATCAAGCGCATCACCACGGAAACCGGCGCCGGTCAGTGGGGCAGTTCAATGGCGCTGGCCGGCCAAATGTTCGGGCTCGATGTCCGCGTCTATATGGTCAAAGTCAGTTATCACCAGAAGCCATACCGCCGTTCGATGATGCAAACCTGGGGCGCCGAGGTGTTTGCCAGCCCATCCAACTTGACGAAGACCGGCCTCGATGCACTGGCGATCGATCCGAACAATATGGGTTCGCTCGGTCTGGCCATCTCCGAAGCCGTTGAGGAAGCCGCTTCGCGCGCCGATACCAACTATGCCCTCGGCTCGGTGCTCAACCATGTGGCCCTGCATCAGACCATCATCGGTCTGGAAGCCAAGAAGCAACTCGAAATGGCCGGCGATTGGCCGGATGTCATCTTCGCGCCCTGCGGCGGAGGCTCTTCGTTTGCCGGACTGGCATTCCCCTTCATTGCCGACAATGCAAGCGGCGGACGCAACGGCAAGCCGGTGCGGCTGGTGGCGGTTGAGCCCGCGTCGTGCCCGTCATTGACCAAGGGCGATTTTGCTTACGATTTCGGCGATGCTTCCGGTTTCACCCCGCTGATGAAAATGTATACGCTGGGTCACGACTTCATGCCGCCGGGAATTCATGCCGGCGGCCTGCGCTATCACGGCGCATCGCCGCTCGTTTCGCAGCTTTACCACGAAGGTTTGATCGAGGCGATGGCTGTGCCGCAACTGGCGACCTTCGACGCCGGGGTGATGTTTGCCCGCGCCGAAGGCATCATTCCGGCGCCCGAATCCAATCACGCCATTCGTGCCGTTATCGATGAAGCCTTGCGCTGCAAGGAAACCGGCGAGGCCAAGACCCTTCTCTTTAATCTGACGGGGCACGGCTACTTTGACATGGCCTCGTATGACCGCTATTTTGCCGGTGAACTGGAGGATTTCAGTTACCCGGAAGCGGCGATCAAGGAATCGCTGCGGCACTTGCCGAAGGTCGGCTGAGGCCAAGGAATCGATTCAGAATGCGCGTCCTCGTTTTCCTGCTGATCCTGATCAACCTGTTGTTTCTGGCATGGACGCAGGGTTACCTGGGCGATTCGTCCAACCCCGATGCCCATCGCATACAAAATCAATTGTTGGCCGACCAGGTCAAGGTCGTGTCGCGCGACGAACCGCCAGAAGTCGCGACTGCACCCAAGAAATCCAGCAAGGCGGAAGAGACGAGTAGTGCCGACGCCTGTCTACTGCTAAGCGATGTGTCGATCGCCGAAATCGCCCAGATCGAAGCGTTGCTCACCGAAAAGCTGCCCGCTTTCAAGTCCGAGCGAACGGCCATTACCGGTGGATCGAGCTATTGGGTCAATATCCCTCCGTTGGCCAACAAGAAGGAGGCTGACGCGAAAGTCGCCGAACTGAAGAAGCTCAATATCACGGAGTTTTTTGTCGTGCAGGAGACCGGTCCCAATAATCGAGCCATTTCGCTGGGGCTGTACTCCAATCAGGCCGCGGCCAAGACGCGGCTCGAAGCGCTGGCGAACAAGGGAGTTAAATCGGCCAAGATTGTCGAGCGCATCGTCAAGCCGGCATCGGCCTCGATCGAAATTCGTGGGCCAGAAGCACAGGCCGATGCGCTGCGACAAGCAATTGCCGAGGCACTGCCCGAGAGCAAGTCGACCGCCTGCAAGGTGCAGGCGGCTGCCAAGCAATGAGTTTTGTCGTTGGCTTGACCGGCGGCATAGGCAGCGGCAAGAGCACCGTGGCCGAGTGTTTCTCCTCGCTGGGCGTGGCCGTCGTCGATACCGATGTCATCGCGCATGCACTGACCGTCGCGCAAGGCGCCGCCATGCCGGATATTCAGGCAGCCTTTGGCGAATCGGTGCTGCTGGCAGACGGTGGCCTGGATCGTGCGGCAATGCGCCGCCTTGTCTTTTCCGATCCTTCGGCAAAATCCCGGCTGGAAGCCATCATTCACCCCCTGATCCGCCACGAGAGCGAGCTGCGTTGCCGTTTGGTGACAGGGGTGCCGTATGTGATGCTGGTCGTTCCGCTGCTCATAGAATCCGCCGCGTATCGCCAGCGGGTCAATCGGATTCTGGTTGTCGATTGCGATGAAGATCTGCAGATATCAAGGGTCATGGCGCGCAGCGGCCTTTCGGATAAAGAAGTTCGGTCGATCATCGCCACGCAGGCTTCGCGTGAACAGCGCTTGGCTGCGGCCGATGACGTTGTATTCAATACGGCGGACCGGGAATATATTCGGGAACAAGTGATTGCATTACATCGGCGTTATCTTGACCTTACGACCTTATGACCCCGTGCTGATATAGTTAGCGAAGATTGTTAATGCAGACTGTTGAGGTTTTGTTGCAAATGCCTCAGAATGAATCCGATTTTCATTTTTTATCCTCTGGCGACGGTGTGATTACATACGAATATCCTTTCAATGAGCGCATACGCACCTTGCTGCGCCTGGAGGATTTGTTCGACAAGGCGAGCTACTTTGTCGAACTCGAGGGTACGCGCGAACATCACGTCGTTCTGCTGACGCTGTTCGAGATCCTTGAAGTGGCGGGCCGTGCCGATCTCAAGATGGATCTGATTCAGGAACTCGAACGTCAACGTCAGTCCTTGCTTATCTTCCGCAATAATCCGGATATCTCCGAAGAGGCGCTGTCCGGCGCGCTCTACGAAATAGAACAGGCTTCCGCAGCGTTGCTCGGCATGACCGGCAAGATCGGCCAGTATTTGCGCGAAAACGACTGGTTGATGGGCATCCGCAGCCGCGCTGTCATTCCGGGGGGGGTCTGCCAATTCGATTTGCCCTCGTACCATTCCTGGATGCACCAGAGCCCCGCTACCCGACGCGACGCCTTGCTGGCTTGGTTCAAACCTTTCATGCCGTTGCGCAATGGGCTGACCATCGTGCTCAGGTTGTTGCGCGGCAGCGGACGTATGGAGCAAAAAGTGGCCGAAGGCGGCGCTTTCCAGATGATGCTCGGCAGCAGTGGGGCTCAGATGGTGCGGGTTTCGCTTCAGGAAAAAGAGCCGTATGTCCCCGAAATCAGTGCCAACAAGTACGCGCTGAATATCCGCTTCACCTGCCCGGACTACGATCATCGCTCGCGTCATGCCGAGAGCAATGTCGAGTTTGACATGGTGTTCTGCAACCTCTGATGCTCGGAGCCGGGCGGAAGATCAACTGCCCGCAGTGTGGCAGCGAGTCGGTCTGGAGCGTCGAGAACCCTTGTCGCCCGTTCTGTTGCGAACGCTGCAAACTCATTGACATGGGTGCCTGGGCCTCCGAGGCGTACCGGGTGCCGGTACAGGAGTCGACCGATCCGCTCTCCGAGTCTTCCCCGGCCGGTGAGGCTTCCTGAGTCGTTCTTACCAGCCGCGCATCAGCGCTATTCCGTGAGCGCCAAACGCCCAGGCGGTTTCAAGCAGTTCGGGCTTCATGCCACCGAGGGAAAAGACCGGCAGCGGTGATTTTTCGCTCAAGCGCGCGAATTCGTCCCAGCCCATGCCAATGACGCCGGGATGGCTTTTCGTGGGCAGGAGCGGGCCGAGCAGGGCAAAATCGAGACCGAGCGCGGCTGCGCGTGCCAATTCCTCCGCGGTGTGGCAGGAAGCCCCAATCCGCTCAAATGACGGGCGTTGCGCAAGCGCCATGAGCCGAGAGCTTGAGAGGTGCAAGCCGTGCGCGCCTACCGCGCGAGCCAGCGCTTCGTCATCGTTAACCAGGACGCGAGCGCCAGGATAGCCAGCGGTCAGCGCCATTACGCCTCTGGCCAGACGCAAACGTTCGGAAGGTGACAAGGTCTTGTCCCGAACCTGGATCATGCGCAGGCCCCCGGCCAGTGCGCTTTCCAGTCTTGCCAATTCGGCGTCGATGCCATTTGCGGCGGCGTTGGTCAGGGCATAGAGGGACGGCAGGTCGAGTGCGCGCAGTATCGGGCCGTTGGCGGGCAGCAGGGGTGCCACGGGCGACACGGCGCCGATCCTTGTCCAGGCAAAGCCGCTGTGCTCGATGGGCGCGATTTCGCCTTGCCATGCCACGACCCGGAAAAACTTCAGGCGTACGGTGGCGTGCGGGTAGGTGTACTGGCAGGAAAGCCATGGCCAGGCGCGCTCCAGGGTAATACCCAGTTCTTCCTGCAACTCGCGCTGCAGCGCCTCGCGCAGGCTTTCGCCCGGCTCGACCTTGCCGCCGGGAAACTCCCAGTAGCCGGAATAGGGTTTGCCTTCGGGCCGCTGGGCGAGCAGGAATTCAGTGCCTTCCTGGCCTTCGCGCAACAAAATGGCCGCGGCGACTTCGACCACTTCGCTCATCGGCGGCGTTTTGTGCGGGCGGCCTTATGTTCATGCGATCCGGCCCAGTCCTTGGCAAACTGCCATGCCACGCGTCCGCTGCGCGACCCGCGCATCAAGGCCCAGTTGAGCGCATCGCGTTCAGCATGGGCAATTTCGGACTCGTTGCAACCATAGTGCTGCAGCCAATGCGCGGCGATGTCGAGGTAGGCGTCCTGATCAAAGGGGTAGAAAGAAAGCCAGAGACCGAATCGTTCGGACAGCGAAATCTTTTCCTCTACGGATTCGCCTGGGTGGATTTCATCGCCGACACGTTTGTTTTCGAGGTTTTCCTCGAAATACTCCGGCATCAGATGGCGGCGGTTCGATGTGGCGTAGATCAGCACATTATCCGGCGCCGAGGCCAGCGAACCGTCAAGAACAACTTTCAAGGCCTTGAACGTGGCATCGCCGGCATCGAACGACAGATCGTCGCAAAACAGGATGAACCGTTCGGGTCGGCCTTCGACCAGTTCGACGATGTCCGCCAGGTCGATCAGATCGCCTTTCTCGACTTCAATGACTCGCAAACCTTGAGCTGCGTACTCGTTGAGCAGTGCCTTGATCAGAGACGATTTACCCGACCCGCGTGCGCCTGTCAGCAGAACATTGTTTGCCGGCCGCGCGGCGATGAATTGGCGCGTATTGATGTCGACGCGCATCTTCTGGTCGTCGATATCGAGCAAATCGATCAGACGGATGCTGGAGAGGCGCATGATCGGTTGCAGATATCCCGCCCGGCCACGCTTGCGCCAGCGAAAGGCGATGGCGGAATTCCAGTCCGGCACGGGAGAGGCCGGTGGGAGCAAAGGTTCGATGCGTTCGAGCAACTTTTCAGCGCGGGCAAGGAAATCGGCAAGTTGCCGGGTCGGGTCGTTCATCGGGAAGCTATACTTTGCAGTTTTATAAGTCCCTGCACTTTAGCCAAACCATGACCAAAAGCCAAACAAGACCATTTTTCCTGCGTGCCGTTATCCTTTTCGCATCTTTTCTTGCCGCCTGCGCCACCGTCAAGGAACCGCCGGTGGTGATTTGCCCGGTGTGTACCGTTTGCCAGCAATGCCCTCAGCCCGCCACGCCGGTGCAGGCGCCTGCCAAGCCACTGCAGGCGGCACGCTGGAGCGATCTGCCGGGCTGGTTGGACGACGATCTGGCCGCTTCGTGGCCGGCATTTCTAAGCTCCTGCCGTGCGCTTGAGAGCAGACCGCAATGGCTGTTGTGGCGGGCTGCTTGCGAAGAAGCGAAAGGGCTTGCGGCAAACGACAGCGCCGCTTTGCGCCGCTTTTACGAATCCCGTTTCGAGCCCTATCAACTGACCAATCCCGATGGCACGACCAGCGGCTTGATCACTGGCTATTACGAACCACTCCTGCGCGGTTCGCGCACACGCAGTGCTGTTTTTTCACAACCGGTGCTGGGTGTGCCCCTCGACCTCCTGAATATCGAACTGACCGATGTCTTGCCGGAACTCAAGAACCTGCGACTGCGCGGCCGTTTGGTGGGGAACAAAGTGGTCCCCTATTTTTCGCGTGCGGATATCGTCAGTCGTGAAAAGGACTATGCCGATCGCGTATTGCTGTGGGTGGATGATGCCGTCGAACTGTTCTTCCTGCAGATTCAGGGTTCGGGACGAGTCAAGTTACCCGATGGGCGCATGATTCGCATCGGCTATGCCAATCAAAACGGCCATCCGTATCAATCGATCGGCCGGGTGCTCATCGAGCGCGGCGAACTCAAGCCCGAGCAGGCTTCGATGCAAGGCATCCAGGCTTGGGCGCGCGCCAATCCGGACAAGCTGAACGAACTGCTGAATAGCAACCCAAGCTATGTATTTTTCCGAGAGATTGCCACCAAGGGGAACGACAGCGAAGGTCCGCTTGGGGCGTTGGGCGTGCCATTGACCGCAGGGCGCAGCATCGCCGTCGATCCGCAGCACGTGCCGCTCGGTGCGCCGATCTTCCTGGCGACAACGCAACCCAATTCAGCCGTGCCCCTGCGCCGCCTGATGCTGGCGCAGGATACCGGTGGTGCGATTCGCGGCGTCGTTCGCGCCGACTTCTTCTGGGGTTTTGGCGCCGATGCGGGCAGCCAGGCGGGGCGCATGCGTCAGCAAGGGCAGATGTGGATTCTGCTGCCACCGGGAGCCGCACCAAAATAAGGCTGATTCAAATGCCGCTCTCGGATTGTCCCAATATGGTGCCGAGTAACTGCAAATGCGCAAGATTGGTGCAACCTGGATGGGGTCGTTAGCGGCAAGTTATTGATAAATATATATTCGGCCTTTTGGAACAAAACTTGCATCCGTGCACCCGATTGATTTTCAGGAGGTAGCATGGAAGCGCTCAAAACGAGTAGTGACGTTCTGTTCATTTTGCTTGGCGGCATCATGGTGCTGGCCATGCATGCCGGCTTCGCCTTTCTCGAACTGGGTACGGTTCGCAAGAAAAATCAGGTGAACGCACTGGTCAAAATTCTGGTCGATTTTTCAATTTCGACCATTGCCTATTTCTTTGTCGGTTACACCATTGCTTACGGCGTCAACTTCTTTACGGGCGCTGAATCGCTAATGCAAAAAAACGGGTACGAACTGACCCGCTTTTTCTTCCTGCTTACCTTTGCCGCTGCCATCCCCGCAATCATTTCCGGAGGCATCGCCGAACGCGCCAGGTTCAATCCACAATTGATTGCCACCTTCCTTATCGTTGGCTTCATTTACCCGTTCTATGAAAGCATCGCGTGGAATCAGGCCTTCGGCATCCAGGCCTGGTTGAAGGCCAGTTTCGGAGAGGAGTTCCACGACTTTGCCGGTTCGGTTGTCGTGCATGCCATGGGCGGGTGGATCGCGCTGCCTGCCGTTCTGTTGCTCGGCGCGCGCCACGGGCGCTACACCAAAGAGGGGCGCATTTCGGCGCACCCGCCTTCATCGATTCCCTTCCTTGCCCTAGGTGCCTGGATCCTCACCGTCGGTTGGTTTGGCTTCAACGTCATGAGCGCGCAAACGCTCGACAAGATTTCCGGCCTGGTGGCGATGAACTCGCTGATGGCCATGGTCGGCGGCACCTTGGTGGCGACGGTCCTCGGCAAGAACGACCCCGGGTTTGTACATAACGGTCCGCTGGCCGGTCTGGTGGCCGTGTGTGCCGGATCGGACATCATGCACCCGATGGGCGCACTGGTCGTCGGCGGCGTGGCGGGGGCCTTGTTCGTGGTGATGTTCACCTTGACCCAGAATCGCTGGAAGATCGACGACGTACTCGGCGTCTGGCCGTTGCACGGCTTGTGCGGTGCGTGGGGCGGCATTGCCGCCGGCATTTTTGGGCAGAAAGCGCTTGGCGGTGCTGGAGGCATCGCCTTCATGCCACAGTTGCTCATGACCGGTCTGGCCATTGCTGTCGCACTGGCCGGCAGTGCGATCATTTACAGCGTGCTCAGGACGACGATAGGCCTGCGCCTGGATCGTGAAGAAGAATTCGATGGCGCCGACCTCAGCATCCACCGCATAACCGCCACGCCGGAGCGGGAGCCGAACTGGTAAATCTTGTGGTTAAGCCTTATGATCGAATCCTCTTGTCGGACACTATGACAGAAAGATCGTTCACGGCTTACTCAGGGGTTCCATAGGCGCGATGGCTGTTGTCACCGGATTTTCATGGCCTCTCGAATGCGAGGTCCATGTCCTTAGCGGAATGACGACCCAACCATTGCGTGACCTTCTCAGGGTTACGATCGACAACAGCCAGCCCTTTGCGCTCGACAACATGCCTCTCTCGGTCCAGACGGCGGTAGGTCTGGGCAGGCTCTCGTTCGAGCCTGTTTTCAAGCAAGCGCGATCCAACACGACGACGGCACAAGGCAATACGCTCGTTCACGGAAACGGCGTTGATTTCGAGCTCGAGACCGGCCGCGTGATCGCGCTGCCCGTGCCTGCCGGGCAGCGGCGGATGCGTAACTTTCTGGTCTGGGCGGAGCTCGAAATCGTCGAGTACATCAAGGACACGGAAGAGATGCCGATCGGGGACGACCACTCGGTTCTCGGCGTTCCGGTGGGTGGCGAGGCGCCCGGTAGCGGGTCGGGTAGCGGCGGCAGTGGTGGCAGCAGCACGGGGCCGGCGACGCCCGTCGCGAGAACGGCGCTTACCGTCATCCGAATCCATGTCCATGATCGGATCCGGAACTGGTGGCCCACACCAGGAAAGCTGCGCGTCGTCTCCGGCAGCGCTGGGTCGTTGCCACGCCTGCTCGCCGAATTCGACGATGGCGTGGCCGCCGACATCAGCGATTGGCCAGGCGTGATCGAGGGGTTGCGCCTCGATTGGACGAGCGCCGACCCGGCGCGTGTGCAAGTCGATGCCTCCACGGGACTGCTGCGCAGTATCAGCGCGCCGTCGACGCCCGCCGTCGACATCCGGGCGACGCTGAACCACCCCGCGCTGCCCCCCGGATTCGCGCCCTCGGCACCGGTGAGCGCGCATGTGGTCACGGCGTGGTCCCAGGCGCGGCCGGTGACCTTCATCGCGGGGCCCGGCCCGCGGCGCCACGAGTCCGCGACCAATATCCTGTTCCTCGCCGATGGCTTTATCGCGGGCGAGGAGGCGCGCTTCCGCGAGCTGGTGGCACGCCTCGCCAATCTGATCGTTTCGCGCGAGGACATACAGCCGTTCAAGCTGCTGCGTGAGTCAATCAATTTCTGGGGCCTCTTCCTGGCCTCGGAGGAAAGTGGCACGACGCTGCTGAGCGAGCACCTGGCGCCGCCGGGGAATGCCGCGTTCAAGCTGGATGAGATGCCCGATGCGGATCTGGAGCACGAAACTGGGCCGCTTACGCTTGAGCGGTTGATCCGGCTCATCGGCTTGCCGGTGCCCACCGATTTTGGCGCCGGGGAGTCGGACGCCGACGCTTTCGCGCGCTTGGTGTCGTTCCTGGCGAATGATTTCGTGCTGCCAATGCCGTTCAACGTCGATCTGGCCACGTTCGTCGCTTGGCGTCGGCTTGCGGGCCGTGGTCTTGTGGAATCGCGCGACACGCTCTTTGCCGTGCAAGCCGGAGGGCGCCCCTTCGTGGGCCGGAGGCCGTCCCCCTCGCCGTCATTGGATAGTCGCCGGATCGAGGATGACGACATTGCGGCGTTGGTCGGCGCGCTTTATTGCGACGTCAAAGACGGCGGATCGCCCCAGCGCGTGCCGGTAGGTCGCGTATGGGAGCGCCCGTCGCCCGTCCGGCGCGGCAAAGACGCTGGTCTTGTCTGCGTGCTGAGCCGTGCGGCGAGCTTCGGCGCAGCGACGACAGCCGATCCCGTGTTTGGCCCGAAACATGTACTGGCGAAGCTGTGGCGCTACAACGGCACCGAAGACGAGATAGCGGCACGTCAAACCGGACGGGCGACCTTCGTGCTGCGACCGTCCATGGTCAATCCGGCCCACGGCGCGTCTCCGAACGTGGCCCTGCCCGTTGTGCATGAGATCGGCCATGTCTTCGGCCTTGTGGACGAGTACGGCGGCAAGCGTCCGACAGAGCAGGTGGAGCCACCCAAAGCGTTCCCCAACGGCCAGTGGCGATACGAGCTCTTCCGGCGTCCCGGCGATCCGCTCGGCGACTACGATCCGGCGACGACCCTCCCCACGGAGCAGCGGATTTCGCCTTCGAAAATCGTCTGGGCGGCCTGGCCTCGCCTGCGCGCGGCTGGCGAACTGGTGGCGCCGCCGGCGATCGTCGGTACGACCGTCCGCGTGCAGTTGCGCATCGGGCATGCGCTTAACTTCGCCGTCGATCAGTACGTCAAGTTGCGCCAGCGACCCCTGCTCGGCGGCGCGGGTGGGCGGAATTCGCCGGCCATGCGCATCACCGAGGTTATCGGGGACGAGGTTCGGCTTGAGCGTGCACCGAGCTTCACGTCGGGCGACATCCTTGATTTCGATGTCGTCGCGGACAAGCCTGCGCCAGTGTTGATTCTGCCGTTGCGCCGCCCGGGTGCCGAAACTCCCGCCAGGCGCGAGCAAGGGCTCGTGGCCCCGGAAATCCTCGCGCACATTGGCGAGAGCGGCGGCCCGCTGAACGCTGCGGCGGATAATCCGTTGCGTCCTTGCACGCCGGCCGAGTCGCCCGTCGCCTCGCAGTTTCCGAGGAACTTGCCCGCGACGTTGACCCGGACGCCGGCGATGGAAGGCGCGATGTTTCGCTGGCCAAGCATTGTCGGTCTGTACCAGGGCGGCATCGGCGTGAATTGCGGCGCCTATCATCCGGCGGGCGATTGCATGATGCGCGGCGCGAGCGAGGAGTCCTGGGCGCAACGGACATCGTCGGCGGCGACGACCGAGTTCCGGCCTTTCTGTCACGTTTGCCGCTACTGGCTGGTCGATCGCATCGATCCCTCGAAGCATCGCGAGCTCGACGACCTCTACGACCCGAGCTACCCCGGACCGCGGCCGTATGAGTGAGCGCGATACCCTCGCCGCGATCGCCGAGCATCTGGCACTCGCCTTCGCCCCGCTGCGCGAGGCGACTGCCGATCTCGACGCTTTCGTCGGCTTCATGCTACGACTCGGCTGGTCGGTCGAGTCGCTGCCGCAGGCCTTCGTTGATCTTGGCACCAATGCCGCGCAGTTGGCGGTCGCCGTCGAGGCGCTGATCGACGATCCCGACCCGGAGAGCGTTGAGACGACTTTTACGGCGCTGCGTAGCCTCGTTACGGCGATTGAGGCGGTCGATTCCGCCGGAGCGCCGGTCGGAGTCGATCCTGCCGCCTTTGCCGCGGAAGTCGGCGAGCGTCTCGGCGAGCTTCTGCTGACCGAGTATCTCGTCGTCGCCTGGCCAGGTTTGAGCCAGGTGCTGGAGACGCTTGGCGTCCTCGTCATCGACTATATCGACGAGACCGCTACGCGGCCCGGCCACGTCCAGCGCCGGTTTGTCTTCGACCAGCTCGGGGCGCTGGTCAGCGATCCGCTCGCCGCGCCGCGCCGTATCTACGGTTGGGGAACGCCGGACATCGACTTCGCGCGCCTTGCTTTCCACCTTGTCGAGATCATCCACGCCTTCGGCCCGGCGGCGATGCTGGGCCGGGTTCCGGCACCGCTCGCGCGCAGTTTCGCCGGCCCGGATGGCATGCCGGGCATGATGCTGCGTATTCCGCTGGTGCAGGTCGACGTCGCCGGCACGCCGGTCGAACTCGGCCTGTCATTGCTTGAGCTCCCACCGGAGACGGGCCGGCTCGGCGGCCTGGTCTTGCTGCCGTTGATCCCGTCGCAGGTGCAGCGCTCGATACCGCTAAGTGCCAACGCCTCGCTCGAGATCGGAGCCTCGTCGAATATCGCGCAGAGCTTTGGCGTGGTGATGCGGCCGGACGCGATCGCCTTGCGCTACCCCGGCAGTGGCGCTGCACCACCGACACTCGAATTCGATGCCGCATTGCGCTACGCGCCGCGCGCGCCTCGCCGCCTGGTCGACATCGGCGGCGCGGTCGGCATCGAGCTGGGCGGCATGGCGGTCGCGCTGGCGATCGATGCCGCAGCCGCGGACAGCGAAGTGGCGCTCAGTCTCGACCTCGCCGGCCTGGCGATTGCGATTGGCGGCGGCAAGGTCGACGGGTTCCTGGCCAAGATGCTGCCCGGCGGCGGTCTGCGCGTGCCGATCGATCTCGGGCTGGCGTGGTCGAGTCGCAGCGGGGTGAGCTTCCGCGGTGGTGCCGGCTTCGACGTGACCGTCAGGCCGGACCTCCAGCTCGGCCCGGTCAAGGTCGATGCCGTGCGCGTGGCGCTCGCCGCCAATGCCACGAACCAGACGACACCGGCGCTGCGCGCCTTCGCCGCGGCGGTGTTCTCCGGCAAGCTTGGGCCGGTGCGTTTCCAGGTCACCGAGATCGGCTTCCAGCTCGCTGTCGAGTTCCGCCCCGGCAACGCCGGACCGGTCGAGCTGACGATCGGCTTCAAGCCGCCGACCGGAGTCGGCCTCAAGATCGATGCCGGCCCGGTGGCGGGCGGCGGCTACCTGTTCTTCGATTACGCCGCCGAACAGTACGGCGGCATCGTCCAGCTCTCGATCAAAAAGAAGATCGCGCTCAATGCGATCGCCTTGCTGACGACGCGGTTGCCGGGGCTGCCGCCGGGCGAGAAGGGCTTCTCCTTGCTGCTGATCATCACTGCCGAGTTCCCGCCGATGCCGCTCGGCTTTGGCTTTACGCTCAACGGTATCGGCGGGCTGATTGGCATCAACCGCACGATGCGGCTGGATCCGTTGCGCGACGGCGTGCGCGACCGTTCGATCGAGGGAATACTCTTCCCGCAGGATCCGCTCGCCAATGCCGCGAGCCTGATCGGCGCCATGCAACGGATCTTCCCGCCGGAGGAGGGCCGCTTCGTGTTCGGCCCGATGGTCAAGGTCGGCTGGGGGCCGACGCAACTCATCACCATCGAGGCGGCGCTGATTCTCGAACTGCCCTCGCCGTTACGCCTCGTGTTGCTCGGACGCATGCGCGCAGTGCTGCCCGACAAGAACGCAGCGGTCGTCGACTTGCGCCTCGACGTCGTTGGTATCCTCGACTTCGATCGGAGCGAGGCTTCGATCGACGCCTCCTTCGTCGACTCGCGCCTGGCCGGTTTCACGCTCACCGGCGATATGGCTTTGCGCCTGGGCTGGGGCGCGACCAAAGCCTTCGCGCTCGCGGCCGGCGGTTTCAATCCGCGCTTCACGCCGCCGCCGGACTTTCCCGTGCTGCGCCGCCTGGCGTTGTCGCTCGCCGACAGCGAGAACCCACGCTTCCGGCTGGAGAGCTATCTCGCGCTGACGGCGAACACCATCCAGTTCGGTGCGCGCGCCGAACTCTCGGCGAAGGTCGAGACGGCGATCGGCGATTTTGGCGCCGCAGCGATGCTCTTCTTCGACGCGCTGATCGAGCTCGACCCCTTCGGTTTCATCGTCGACCTCGGCGCCACGATCGAGGTCACGCTCGGCGGAAGGCCACTGATCCAGGCCCAACTGATGGCCACCCTGAGTGGGACCAAGCCGTGGCATGCCGTGGGTTTCGTCGAAGTCGTCTTCCTTGGGCGCCATCGTATTCCGTTCGAGGCGCGCGCCGGCGATCCCCAACCGACCACGCTGCCGACGATTGACTTGCTGCCCAAGTTGATTGCGGAGATCGCGCGGCCGGAATCCTGGACCACGCTGCCACCGCCCGAGGCGGTCGACGTGCTTGTGTTGCGCGATACCGGCGCGAGCGGTGTGGCCCTTCTCCATCCGCTGGGAGGCGTGGCTTTACGTCAGCGCCTGCTACCCTTCGGCAAGCGACTGGCGTGTTTCGGCTCCGCCAAGCCGGAGGGCGGCGGAGCGATGTTTGCGCTGAAGGAGATCGTCGTTGGTGGACGGGGCGACACGGCCGCGCCGCTGCTTGACGACTTCGCTCCGGGTCAGTACGAGGCGCTCACTGAAGACGAAAAGCTCGCGCGCCCCGCCTTCGAGCGCATGCAGGCTGGCGGCGAGACGACCACCGCGCGGGCGATCCGACTTCCGCTCGTCGATCCGCGTACCGGACTCCATGGCACACATATCGCGATCGACTACGAGGAGCGCGTCATCGACCGGATCGCCCATCCTTCGCGCACAACGCGTCGTCGCAAGAAACCGGTGATGGCGATCGGGCTGCTTGCGGCGATGGCCGATGATGGCCTACGCGGCGACGTCGAGTTCGACGGTCCGAAGGGCCGCGCGATCGCGGTTCCGGGGGAGCGTTGGCGCGCGGCAGACGCAGATCACCTGGGTGCTATACCGGGTGCTACCCTCGGCAGTTCCGCCGAGGCGCATGATCGTCGCCGGCTCAGCGGGCGGCCGGCGAACACCGTGACCGTGATCGCGCGACATGAGGCGGCCTGAGCCATGAGCTACCGGTTCCTTCGACATCTCAGGTTCGGTGCCGGCCTATTGATCACGCAGCGTGAAGGCGACGCCGTCGCCGTCGCCCGGCCGCCCGTGGCGGTGGCGGCGCAGATCGACCACGCGGGGCAGTGGGCCGATCCAGCGACCATGCCAGCGCCGATTCAACACTCGGTCCCTGGGCCGTCGCTCGCGCTCTACGGCCCGGGCGATGCGGTCGCGATCGACCGGCGCCAGATTCTGCGCGAGACGCCCCTGCGCGAGTCGCTCGATGCCGATCCCGATCTGCTCTGTGCGATCGAGTTCCGCCACGCCGGCCTGCCGTGGCTGATGACGCCGTTCGCGCCCGCGGCGTCCAATGACGCACTACGGCCATGGATCGCGCTCGTCGTCGTCCCGCTTGGCGCCGCAACCCTGACGCCAGGAATGCCGCTGCCACGCCTCGCCGTGAGCGATGCGAGTCAGCTTCCCAAGATTGGCGAAGCGCATGCCTGGGCGCATGTGCAGGCCAGTGGCGTTGCTGCCGGCGACGATATTGGCGCGTTGATCGCCACCGATCCTCTGCGCACCCTCTCGCGTCTGCTCTGCCCGCGACGCTTGCAGCCGCGCACGCGCTATCGGGCCTGCGTCGTGCCGACTTTCGAGGCAGGGCGCCGCACGGGGCTGGGGCAGGACGTTGTTGCGGCCAGTGCGCTGGCGCCAGCCTGGGGCGCGAGCGGACCGATCGAACTCCCCGTCTATTACAGCTGGGAATTCACCACCGGCGAGGAGGCCGGCTTCGAGGTGCTGGTGCGGCGTCTCCAACCGCGCCCCGGCCTGACCGGAATCGGCACGCGGCCGCTTGACGCGAGCGATCCGGGCGGCGGCCTCGTGGCGTCGACGACTCCAGTGACGCTTGCCCTGGATGGTGCGCTGGGGCCCACAAATACCAATCGACCGGCCGTTCCGACGGCGCTCGCGCAAGCGCTCGATGGCCTGCTCGACCGGTCTGATCGGGTCGGGCCACCGCGCTATGGGCGCTGGCATGCCGGCGCCCTACGTGCGGCAGCCGGTCCCGTCTGGCTCGACGAGCTTAATCGCGACCCGGTGCGCCGGGTTGCCGCAGCGCTCGGCACGCGTGTCGTCCAACAGCGTCAGGAAGAGCTGATGGCCGCCTGCTGGGAGCAGGTCGGCGAGATCCTGCGCGCCAACCAGATCCTGCGCCAGGGCGAGTTGGCAGTGGTGGCGTCGGGCCGTGTCTACGCGCGTCGCGTCATGCCCTTGATGGCCGACGGCGCCGTGATCGCGTTCGCGAGCCCCGGTGCGGCACGCGTGCGCGCCCATCCGGTGCTCACGCTGCGCGGGCTGGCGCGCAACTCCTGTCTGCCGCTGAGCGCGTTGACGGGCGCTTTCCGTAAAGCGATGCGCACGACGGGCCCGGTCGGCCGGCGCTTGCGCCGCGCCAATGACGTCGGGCCGCGTATCGGTCAAGTGTTGCGCGCACTCGCCCAGGGCCTGGCGCGCGCCCTGCCGCGCCCGCTACCGCAGGCCGTCCGCCTGCCGTCCGCCTGGACCCGGGGCAATGCGCCCGACCCAATGCCGGCGTTGCCAGCGGCCCTTCGCACTCGCGTGAACGCCGCCGCAGCGATCGCGTCGAAGCTGGCGCTTCGGGCGCGCCAGCCTGTCTGCGTTCCGCTCGATCCGCTCACGCTGGCCGATCGCTTGGCGACATCGCTCGACCCGCGCCGCACGATTCCCAGGCGCGTGCGCGGGCAGTTGGCAATCCCCAGCGGCGTATGGGAGCCGGCCGATCGCATCGATCCAGTGATCGCTGCACCGCGGATCGACACGCCGATGGTGCTGCCGCTGATCGATCTCGGCACGCCGTGGCTCATGCCGGGTGTCGACGGCGTCCCGCCCGAGAGCGTTGTCGCCGTGGCCGCCAATCGCGGCTTCATTGAAGCCTATCTGGTCGGCCTCAATCACGAGATGGCGCGCGAGCTGTTATGGCGCGGCTTCCCGACCGACCAGCGCGGCACGGTGTTCGCGCGTTTCTGGGACACAACGGCGACCGCCGGCCGGGTCGATGCGCCGGCCTACGACATCGCGCCGATCCACACCTGGCGCGCCACCAGCGCACTCGGGGCGCATCCCGAAGGTGGTGCGGCAGCACAGCTGGTGATGATCATCCGCGGCGAGCTTGTCCGCCGCTTTCCCAACGCCACGATATTCCTGCAGAAGGCCAGGGCGGGCGGCGGTACGCGCACCCCCAACGCGATGATCGGCGGACCGTCGAGCGAATTCCCGATCTTTCGTGGCAGCCTCGGCGATGACCTTGTCTATCTCGGCTTCCGCGTCACGCCGGCCGATGCCCGGGGCGGCACCGCGGCGGCGCCCAACGGCTACTTCCTGGTTATTCAGGAACAGCCGCGCGAGCTGAGCTTCGGCTTTTCGAGCTCGGATGGCGATTTCCGCGCCGAAGACGCGACGCGCTGGTCGAGCTGGACCGATGTCGTCTGGGAATCATTGCGGCCGAACGCAACCGGGCACCTCGATCTCGCCGCACTGGAAACTGCCGGTTTCGGCGGCAACGTGCAGGCGCGACCCTCGGCCTTCGCTTTCGAGCCACGCTGGTCGGCGTCGAGCGATGCGCTGGCCGCGATCGCGCTGCGACGGCCCTTCCGGCTGTCGATCCACATCAGCGCGGTGCTGCCATGATGTCCTCGGCCGCACTTGCCGCGATTGCCAACGCGCGCGCGGCGCTGCAGGCGGCGGAGGACGCACTGCCGAACACAGTGATTCAGGGCGGCGATCGCGACGCGGCACGTAAGGCCGTTGAAGCAGCTCGGGCCGAACTTGACCAGACGCGCCTGCAGGGCCTGGGCAACGATTCTGGCTTCGGACTGGTTGCCGCGGATCTCCCGCTTCTGCTGCTCCCGGTGCGACTCGAGACGCGGTACGTGTCGGGCCCGTATCGGCTTCTGGTGCGGATCTATCCCGACGACATCCATGCCGACGGCCACGAGCCGGCGCTTACCCGCGAGGAGCGTGAGCTGCAGAAGAACTACCTGCTCACGATCGAGTCGAGGCACGACGAGCGCGACTGGCTGGCGGCGTGGCGTGAGCTCGCGCGCCGTGTCGGACCACTGCGCGCGCTGTGGCTGGCGACGGGCCGTACGAACGTGCTGCGGCCGTCCGGGTGGACCCGCGCGGCCACCGCGCGATTGCTGCCCGATCGGTTTGTCGCCTTCGCCTGGACAACCCCCGGCAACGCGCCGATTCGTGCGGCCGCGCCGAATCCAGTGCGCGAGCCGCTCATTCTTGGGGCCGATCCGATGTCCGACAATATCGATCCGGACCAACCGCTCGGTGGTGGCGCGCGCTGGCTGCATGACTTCAAGGCGGCGCTCGAGGCCGGAATGGCGCTCGAAGTTCCGCTCGCGCCGGGCGAGCGCGTGACGCGGCTCGTCGCCCTCGGTGTTCGTGCAACGATCGATCCGTCGGCGCAGGCCGTCGAGTTCGCGCGACTGATCAATGCGCATCGCTGTACCAACGACGTGTCGTTGTTAGCACCCGGCGAACCGACGAACGCGCTCGGCGAGCAGCGCACCGCCTATCGCGCGCAGCCGGACGCCGATGGTCTCTATCGCGACGAGCTGGCCTATTTCGACACTGGTGGCCTTACGCGGCGGCGGCGCGCGTCGTGGGAGCCGGGCGGTCCGCCGCGCCGCTTCGACGGTGCCGAGGCGGCGGGGTTCCGGCTCGATCGCGCGCTCGGCCTGGCACCCGGCACGCTCGGCCGTCTCGCCGGCTCGGATGACGACCTGGCGAGTCATGAGCGTTTGCTGCGCAGTCTGGTCGCTTCGGCCGTGACCGACGGCATCGAGCGCCTGCTCGCGCCTTCGGTCACGCCGGAGGCGATTGGCTACGCGCTCGCCGTGCTGCGCGCGCAAGTCAGCGCCGCCGGTCCGTTCGCCACCTTGCGCATCGGGCCGCAGCCCTATGGCGTGCTGCCGGTGCGAATCGCCGATCGCGTGCAGCTTGGTGCCGAGCCGGCAGCCCTTCTCGACCTGCTTGATCGGCTACGCGCGAACGTCTTCGAACCGGCGCTTGCCGACATTCTGCGCGTATCCGAACCGCGCCGCAGCGATCCGGTGATGAGCAATCCAGGCCGGCGCCTGCTCGAGATTCTGCGCTTCGATGCAAACGTGCGCACCCTCGGTATCCGCGCCGTGCTCGATCCGGCGCTGCTTTCGGCCGTGCTGCCGGGCATGAGTACGCGCGACCGCAAGGCCAACGCAGCCGCGCGCCGGAAGATTTGTAGCCTGCTTGCGGCTCTTGGCGATCCCTCGCCGGCGGCCACCGCGATTGGCATGGCCGGCCTGTTTGACGACGTGGCACCGGTCACGCTGTCGATGGTCGGCGACGCGGCGGCGCTGTCACAGATCCGTGCGTTGCGGCCACCCGAGTTCAGCAACCCGCGACCAGTCGCGCCCGTGCCATTGATGACGCTCGAGTTGCTCGATGGCATCGGGGGTCCGTCGCGTCCGTTCACGCTGCTTTACGAGCTGGCGCGCCAGGCGATTCTGCATACGGCCGATCGCGCCGCGCGGCAGTGGCTGCGCGCCGACGCGCTCGCCTATGGTCGCCCCGTGCCGAGCTTCGATAATCCGCTGGCGCCGCTCGGTACGATGGAGGCGCGGCTGCGCGCGCCCGCACCGTCTGATTCCACCAACACTATCGCCTTCCTGCTCGACAACGGTGTCCAAGCGGTGCCGGCAGCGAGCGAGTTCTGGCAGTTGCGCGAGGATCTCGGCCGCCTTGTTTCGCTGCCGCCGGCGCGCATTGAGGCCACGTTGGGCGCCGTGCTAGGCCTGCTCACCCATCGGCTCGATGCCTGGTATACGGGCTTCGCCGTGGAGCGGCTCGAGGCGTTGCGCAGCGATGGCGCAAGCTCGGTCGGTGGCGCGCCGCCGATGAAGCCGGGTCTCGTCGTCGGCGCCTTCGGCTGGCTCGACGCCTTTCCCGCCGGCGGCACGCCGCCAATCGCCGGCTACGTCCATGCGCCGAGCACGCAGCACGCGATGACTGCGGCGGTCCTGCTCTCCGCCGACAAGGCGCATCGCGAGCAGGGTCACGGCAATGCCTTCGCGGTCGATCTTTCATCCGCGCGTGTGCGTGGCGCGCTGGATCTCCTTGAGGGTCTGCGCGCCAGCCAGCCGCTGGGCGCGCTGCTCGGCTATGGAATCGAGCGCCGGCTCACGGACGCGGCGCCGGCATTGATCGCGCAGGTGCGCGCCGTGGCGCCGCTGGTTGCCAACAAGCGCGAGCCGAGCGGTCAGCCAGCCGAGAGCGTCGCGGCAGACAATGTCGTCGACGGCCTCGCGCTGCTGCGCCTGGCCGGTTATGACGGCACCAACTCGCCCGACGCGTCTCGACTCACGGCGCTCGACATCACCGGTCGCAGCGTGATCGCGCCGGTCCTGGCCGATGCCGCCGAACGGATCGATGCGCTCGCTGACCTTCTGCTCGCCGAGGCCGTGCACCACACGCTCGCCGGCACGCCGATGCGCGCAGGTGCCGCCGGCGATCTGCTTGCGGGCGGCCCGGTGGCCGTGCCTGACGAGATCGAGGTCGCGCGCATCGGTCAGCGCGGCATCGCCACGACGCATAAGGTTCTGGCGCTCTTCGAATCCGACGTCGCGGGTTCGTCACGCTGGACAACGACGCCTCGGGCAAGCGCCGAGCCGGCACTCGAGGCGTGGCTCGCGCAACAGCTTCCCGATCCGTCATTGATTGCCATCGCCGCAACATTCACGCTGGCGGACGGTACGGCGGCACCGGTGACGACGACGCTGGCCAACGTGCTCGCCAACGTGGCGGCGCAGCGCGGACTCGGGGCGATTGATCTTGTGCTGATGAAGACTCCGGTGCTCGAACGGCGCATCAGTGCGCTGCTTGAGTCGCTGCGTCCTGCCACGAGTGCCGGCACGCCGGTGCTGCAGCCCGAGGCCAAGCGCGAAGGCCAGACCGGCGACTGGTCGCTGGCCGAGGTCATCGAGCTCGCCGCGACGCTGCGTCGCCTGCTCGGCGGCGCACGCGGCCTCGTGCCGGCCGACCTGGATGCCTTGGGCCAGACGGCCAGTCTCCAGCTCGACCGGGTCGAGCTGGAGAAACGGCTAGCGGCGCTGAATGGGCAGGTCGTGGCAGCACGCGACGCGCTCGTCGCCGCCGGCAACGAAGCCGCACGCTTGCTCGCGCTTGAGGCAGCCGAACTCTTTGGCCTCGATGCGATCCCCAGCGCCGGCGCGCTTGCCGCCGCCGTCGCCTCGGTGCGGCGCGAGTTCGATCGGCGCATCGCCGAAGCCGGCGATACCTCGCGACCGCTCGCCGAGCGGATGCGCTCCCTCGCCGGGCCGGAGCTCGTCGTCGTGCCGCAACTCGTGGTCACCGGCGCCGTGCTCGACACCGCCTTTAGGGCCGTGATCGGTGCGACGCCGCCGGAGATTCGCGCCTTCCTCGCGCGCGCGGCGGGTGTGCGCGAGCCGGTGGCGCGCCTCGATGCCGTACTCGGCCAGGCCGAGGCACTTGCCGGCACCGCGAGCCTGGTGCACGTGCTCGGTGTGGCGCAGCACCCGATGGCGCCCGGTGAGCGCTGGACGGCCTTGCCGGGCCCGACGGCGCCGTCGCGGACGTCCTATGTTGTCATGCGACCCGCAGCGCTCGACCTGGCGCGCATGACGCATGTCGCGGGTTTGTTCATCGACGCATGGGCCGAGGTCGTGCCGCAGGCTGAGCTCGACACGGCAATCGTGTTCGACGCCCCCGCTCCATCGCAAGCCGCACCCAACGCGATGCTGCTGCTCGTTCCCGAGGCGTCGCGAGAGTCCTGGACGGAGAGTGACGTGCTGGCCCATGTGCTTGAGGCGCTGGCGCTCGCCAAGCTGCGTGCCGTCGATCCCGACCTGATCACGCGCGCGGGCGCGCTGCTGCCGGCGCTTCTGCTGCGCGATGGCGACGGAACCGACAGCCTCGCCGATCTCTGGACAACACCGGTGGCGCCATGAACGATCTCTACCTTCGCCTCGAGCCACGCACGCGCGCCGACGACCTGACGCCCGGCCTTGCGGCTGCTGTGCACGACCCGGCCTGGCTGTTAGCCCGCCAGTGGGTGATGGGCGAGTTTGACGGCGAGGACGCCGGCACACCGGTCTTGGCGTCCACGACACTGCGCACGCATGCGCTCGCGGAGCTCGAGCTGGGAGCCGGACAGCGCGTGCGGCTCGATCCGGCTGGGGCGCCGCTTGACATGCTGATCGAGCGCGAACCTACGCTGGCGGCGGCGCGGTGGACAATGCGTCGACGCATCGATGTCGGGCGCGAACTCCTACAGCGCTTGCGTGAGGCCGGTTTGGCCGCGTTGATCACCGACGTTGTGCGCGAGTATCGACTGGGGGTGCCGACGGGCGGCGAGGCGCTGCTCGATCCACAGGCGGTGGGGTTGGCGCGTGTCGCGGCGGGACGTCTGCCCGACGGGCAAGCCTGCCACGACGACGCCGGTGCGCCCGGTGCGACGCTGGCCCGGCTCGGGCTGGGCGGCGCCGATATCGCGCGGCTCGAACCGGCACTGAAGGCCTGGCGCGAGTGGCTGGCAACCGTCCACGCCGAGCCCGCTGCCGGCCACGACGCGTGGGACGCCAAACGCTTCGAGTATCGCGCACGCTTGCTGGCGCCGAGCTGGTCGCACGCACTGGTCGCCGAGAGCGAGCGCGGTGGGCGAGTCGATTGGGCGAGTTTCGACGCCGTTGCCGTTCCGGCGAGCGCCCCGCCACCGGCGCCGCTAACGATCACCACACTCCCTACGCCGGTACGCTTCCGTGGCATGCCGCTGGCGCGGCATTTCGAGATGGAGGATGCCGGCATCGACCTCGGCGCGGTCGATGCCTCGGCCGCCGATCTGGCACGCATGGCGCTGCTGGAGTTCGCTCTCGTCTATGCCGGGGACATGTTCATGATTCCGGTGCGCGTGCCGCTGGGCACGGTAGCCGAAATCGTTTCGCTCGATGTCGAAGACAATTTCGGCCTGACCACGCGCATCGCCAGTGCCGCGCGTGCGCCGAACGCAAACGCGCCTGGCTGGAGCTTCCTCGCGCCGGCGACGCCATCGGGCGGTCGCGTGCCTGCGCTCGTGCTGCCTCATGTTGCCGGCCATCCTTTGGTCGGCCCGTTGATCGAGGACGTGCGATTGATGCGCGACGAGATGGCCAATCTGGTCTGGGCGATCGAGCGCGCAACCGAAGGCGGAGACGGGCGCGCCAAGCCGCGCGCGGAGACAGCGCCAGTGGCGCCCGAACGGGGGGAATCCGCGGTTGCCGCCGCGCTCGCCTACTGCCTGATGACGGCCGCGCCGCCGCACTGGTTCCCGCTGGTCCTTGAGCCTGGGCTGCCGCGCCGCTTGCGGCTGGCGCTGCTGGCGCCGTCGACTGAAGTGCCGCGTGGGCTGCTGCTGCCCGCGCCCGGTGGCCTCGTCAACGAGGAGGAAGTACCCCGAGAGGGCTTGCGCCTGTTGCGCGAGCGTGTGCTCGCGCGCAGCAGCGACGGTGCGACCCACCTTTGGACCCGCCGTCGGCGCCAGGTCGGCCGAGGCGAGGGGAGCAGCGGGCTGGCTTTCGATGAGGCTGAGGTTCAGGGCTGATTCGCGCCGCGCCGCAAGCGCCCATTGCGGATTGCCGGGATGGAAATTGCCCTCCGTCCGGTAGCTAGACCGGCCGATGGGGCCACTGGCAAGTGTCCGGCACGTCGGCCGCCTGTATATCCGCTTCGGTCTGGCCGATCACTTAACCACGGGTGTGCGAAGATGACTGTCAGGTTTGGTAGAGGTTGCCCAAACGAGCTGCGATGAACAACTTGGCTTCAATTGGGTGGAATGCGTAAATTGAATCGAGAAAGGGAAGCGCCATGATCGTACAAGCACTGATGCTCTTTCTGCACGTTGCCAGTGTAGTGGTCTGGGTCGGGGGAATGTTCTTCGCCTATGTTTGCCTGCGGCCGACGGTCGTCGAACTGCTTGAGCCACCCCAGCGCTTGCGATTGTGGGGTGGGGTATTTTCTCGGTTCTTCATCTGGGTTTGGTGGGCGGTAACGTTGATCGCCACGAGCGGGCTGATTATGTTCGGGGTTCACGATATGGCTGCGGTGCCGGTGAGCTGGCACATGATGCTGACCAGCGGGGCCGTCATGATTGGCATTTTTATTTATGTCGTCACTGGACCCTTCGCTGCGCTCAAGCGTGCGGTCGAGGCCGGAAACTGGAATGCCGGCGGAATTGCCTTGAACCGCATTCGGCAGATGGTTGGCATCAACCTGATTCTCGGATTCGCGACGATTGCGTTGGCAACGCTCGGCCGTTATCTATGAGGTGTTCGGACTACCGGTTTCGGCGATACGGCCTGTCATCGTTCAAATACTGTGCCTCACATGCCCAGTGAGTCGAGCAGGTCGTCGTGGTCGTTTGACCCGGACGTTTGGGGCGGCTTGGACTGGGGCTGGGCCGTGGCCTGTGACTGTTTTTGCGCATGGGCTTGCGCAATCAACTCGTCAGGATCGTTGGCTTCGGGGGTCTCGAAATCGAACAGCTTGATGAATTCGGTTCGGTCGATGGCCAATTCAAGGTAGAAAATATTGTTGCGGCCGGTAAAGAATGTCACGCGGCGCGCTTCGGGCTTGTCGAGGTTGGTGTCCACGCTCAAAATCACCTGCTTGGTGAGGACGAGCATCTTGGGCTGGTTTTGCGTGATATGGGTTTGCAATTCACGCGACACCTTGCCTGTGAAGTCGCCGACGATCTGGTTCATCAGCTCGCCCATGACATTGCTCACCTCATCCGAGGTATGGGCGCTGGCCAGACCTGACTTCGACATGCCCATATTCAGCATGTAGCTTTCATACAATTCCATGGCGGCAAGCGCTGAGAAGTTGATCACCACGAGACCGGAAAAACCACCGTCAAACAACACAAAGCACCCGATATCCGGCTTGAGGCAGGTCTTGGTGATCCGCTGAACCATGCCCGAGAAGTGAATCTGGCTCTGGGTGGCGGCGTTCAGAACCCGGGTCACTGAATTGCACAGGCTCAGCAGTATGTCTTCGGTGCCAAATACAACCGTGTTGTCTGGTGTGCTCATGATTTGAGATAGTCCAAATTAAGGGGAACGGCGTATGTATAACATAGCTTCCGCCTGGATAGACAGCCCGAACGGTTGGCGCCTTTTAATAAAGCCGCTGATCGGGTCGCGCTCTCGGTATGGTCTGTCATGTAACGCAAAAAACCAAAGCCGGAGAGATGGCGAATTCTCCGGCTTTGGCGTGTGACGACAGCGATTGAGGCAAGCTGCCTCTGAATGCAACGGTTTACATGAACTCGATAATGACCTGATCGACCGAGAGACTTTCTCCGGATTCGGCAACGACCCTTTTAACCTGACAATCCTTTTCGGCTTTGAGGATGTTTTCCATCTTCATCGCTTCGATGACGGCCAGTTTTTCCCCGGCGCGAACCAGTTGTTTGTCGTGAACGAGAACTTCGCGC
>WBZP01000894.1_pt1 | contig 38894 bp, 34 predicted proteins | sample 5204301 | NCBI WGS metagenome assembly WBZP01 (sample SAMN12412401, study PRJNA552823) | activated sludge metagenome | isolation source: activated sludge from nitrification reactor of wastewater treatment plant... | place: USA: Pennsylvania | collected 2017
GCGGGCAACATGAAGGAAAACTGGTAGCATGAAACCCACTCGTTGGCAGACGAAAAACCGAGGGAACCTCACTCAGGAGTCCATTTCAAGCAATCGACTGGCTACCTTTTGCTCCGCCTCGTTGGCTTGCTATTTCGCGCCATTCACACCTCAGAAAGACGCTGTCGGTTTAGCGCCGGGTGACTTCCAGCCTGCGCCGACGCGATGGACGGACGGTACATGTGCGCAAGAGTACGGTTGCCGAACCTGCTTTGATGAAAATCTATCAGGCGCTGGCTATCAATCCGGCTCCGGGAGGTACGAAAAAACTGATCAGCTGACGGGTAAATTACGAGCGTTTCGGTGACAAAGACACCAGTACGCGCTAAACCAACAAAGGAGATCCCCCGGCTTTGCCGGGGAGGCAGTAGAAGTTTGACTTTTACGGGAGTCGACCAAGATCTTTCGAGAGATGGCGTTGTACACATTCCGCGCGAATGATGTGTCGGAGTGGTCGAGGACGGTCAGTTGACGCGGGCGCATGGAGAATTTGATGGCCAGGCATTAGTCTCTTATGACTTTACTCTTTACAAATTCTGAGCAGATTTTGTCATGCAGCAAGAGCTGGGACGATGATTTGTTCGGAGATACGACAGGCGGCGGCGATGGCATTACGGCCGAGGCGAGTCAGGTAGTAGCGGTAGGAGTTGGCGGCTCGCTTGATGAGTTTCAGGTCACGCAGACGTTTCAGATAACGGGTGATGCTGGCGGACGACAAGTGCGTGAGAACGGGTTTCAGGTCGGCACGCCGCACGCCGCTGATGTTGAACTGCGGACGTTGCAAGGAGCACAGCAGAGAATGCTCGGTCTTGTCGAAGAAGTTGAAGCCCTTGACGTGATGACCATCGACTGTTTTGGGTGCGGTCAGTTTGTCGAGCCAGCGATTGCCTGCGGAGAAGTCGTCGAGCGCCGAGAGGAATTCGAGATAGCGGCGGTTGCAGCCGAGGAGAATCTCACGCAGATCGATCAGGCTATAGATCGATTTCTTGACGGGTGCGAGTTCCCGGGAGGTATATCCATCCCGGTGTTCCACCTTGCGGTGGTGCTTAAAAAAGGAGACATCGTTGGTCGTGGTCTCGATACGCAGAACGCGACCGAATTTATCGTACATCTTGACCGAATTTTTACCCAGGCGATGCTTGATGCAGGCCCCTTCGATGCGGGTCGACAAGCGACTGTCCAGTTCCTGTGCCAGTTGCGCGGTCATCTTCTTGCCCAGGAAGCTCATCACCTGCTCGACCTTGACCGAGAGAATCGCCTCCCGCGAAATGGCGTCGTAAAGGGGCTTCATGATCGCCTCCGAACGAAAGGCCAGATCCGTCGAACATTCGACTTGCATCAAGCTCCAGTGGTAGCTCTGGCCGAAAACGTCAAGCACCGGGCAACAGGCGTTGGCGTAACGGTCGAGAATCCGGTGCAGCATGTCCGGGGAGAGGCTGTCCGCCAAGTCTTGTGCCCGCGCCCAGTCGCCGATCCGGATAAACGCATTGTCGGCCATGGCATAGTCGATACCCGCCGCCGTCAGTTGCCGTGCCAGCCAGCTATGGCCGTTGCAGTAGAACTGGAGTCGGAACGGGCACCAGGTCGGCACACGCAGATAGATCAGCCCCAACTCAGGGTCGATGAAATAGAAGTAGTAGTGCAGACACTTGCCTGCCGTTGGGCGCAAATAGGTTTGACCGGTGCGCTTGTCGTGCCAAGCCTTATAGGCCGAACACGCTTCCATGGCCGAAATGACGTGCGCCAGCCCGGGATGATCGCCTCGCGTCTTGATGACCGCCGCGACAACATCCTCCTTGCGAATATGCGCCTTGGCGATATGCTCGATCTTCGCTCCGGCAGACTCCGCCAGCTTCTCGGCGTTCGCCCGGAGCCGGTCACGCAAGGGTTCGGCAAAGCGCGGATAGTCAAAAATTCGAGTGCGCTGCGCGTTCAGAAAGCTCGTCATCCCCGCCGCATGGCACGCTCCAGGCAGCGTGCCGGTGATGACAACCCGGTCGTAACACGTCAGCACCCCAGCGATCCGGTCGCGGTAACGTTCAACAAGCGGTGCATCCATCGCAGCCTCCACTTGGTCACACAGAGCGCTGTTACTTTAACCTGTTTGGTTCCGGCTCGTCCGGCTTAGGCAGTTTTAGTGCCGAGGCGGGTGCCGTGCTGTTAGTAGCGAACAGAGAAAGTATGAAGAGTGCGGGAACTTTGGCGCTCATTTAGCCGCTTAGAGCGGCCCATCAATGAAGGCCCCCGGCTTTGCCGGGGGATTGTTACTTAAATGATTTGTAACGATGTTTCTTGGCGGTTGTTAAACTTGGGCCAAGTATCGATTCCGCATGACAATCGCCGCGCGTGTGCTCGCGCGCCCGCTCGTCGCTCTCCCTCGCCGTCAATTTCCGCGTCCATAACGCCAAGAAATCCCCGCCCTCGAGCTGTGAATATTTCAATCGCGGAAATTGGGGAACTGTTGCTTGAGCTGGTCAAGTCAGGCAAGGCGTAATTCCATTTCCAGTTAAAAACGTTAATAATATAGCCATGCTGTTTGAGGAGAAGTACGCATGGCACGAAAAGCGAGCGGAGCGGATCAACTGGAAGTGGACAAAGGGTTACTGAAGAAGGCCAAGACAGTTGAGGACCTTAGAGCGGTGCAAGCCATAGCCCTGCCACTGATGTTGGGTTTGAGCCTGGAACAGACGGCGATGGTTATCGGGCGATCAGTCGGAGCCACGTGCACGATGAGAAACCGCTTTTTTTCGAGTGCTGAGCGGAGAACAGAAGGCGACGCGAAGCAAGCGAGAGATGCGCAATCGAGCGAAAGCCAGTCTGGCGCGAGAAGCGCAAATCCTTGACGAGGTATTGAGCGAGGCGAAAACAGGCGGCGTGGTCATTGTTCCCCCGCTAAAGCCGGCGATTGAGGCCAAACTGGGCAAAACACTGGCGCTATCGACGGTGTACCAAATGCTATCCCGTCATGGGTGGCGCAAACTGGTGCCGGACAAAAGTCATCCCCAAGCCGATCCGGCCGCACGTGAGGCCTGGAAAAAAGACCCCCCGAACGCTTGGCAGAAAAAGTAGCAGCCTTTGCTCTATCCCGCCCACTCAGGCTGATGCTTCAGGACGAAGCGCGTTTTGGCCGAATCAGCGATGTACGTCACGACTGGGACAAAAAGCCGCACCGGCCCCTGGTTCGTGCCATGGTCACCCAGCAATACACATACGCCTACGGCGCGGTGAGCCCCTTTGATGGACGGTTCGACTCATTGATTTTGCCGTCGGTAAGCGGCGACTGCATGCAGTTGTTTCGGGATGAGGTGGCGGCACGCTACCCGGATGAAAATATCGTCATGGTGCTTGATGGCGCGGGCTGGCAGAAAAACCAAGAGATTGAATTGGCTGAAAACCTACGAAATGTATTTCTCCCCACGTATTCACCCGAGCTTAATCCGCAGAAGCATGTTTGGGATGAACTCCGCGAAAAGTTCTTTCACAACCGTGCGTTCGATAGCATGGATGCTTTGGAAATGCAGCTGGAAAGCGGCTTGAGGAGCCTCGAATCGAATCCTGAAAGGATGCGCAGTATTAGACTGAAGTTCCGTTACTTGAAGAGCGAATTTTCTTTACGGCCCAAGTGTTTGGCCGGAGATCTGAGTTCCATTTTCTGACTACAGGGAGATCTTTTGCAGGAGTTGCATCGCCCGCTGTTGTTTCGAATTGGCGGTAGTGAGGATATCAAAGGTTGGGGTGCCTTCTGGGGCCATGGGCGCGCGGCAGGTATTGCGCGCGATGGTCGCCAGTTCCGCCATCAAGGTGGCAAAACTATGGGCTGGCGTGTGGTCGTCGAGGGTGTGGCGGGCCACCTTGGCCAGAGCGGCTTCGGAGCGCGTGGCCGGCGCGACGGGATCGCGGACAGCCTTGGCCTGCTGGTCCGTGTCGGCAAACATCAACTCGCGCCAGGCTTCGCGCATGTGCCACTCGACGTAGTACGCCAGCAGGCAAAGAAAGATGTGCGAACGCACCCGATCCGCGAGGCGGTGATGAATCGGGCGCACCTTCAGGTCAATGGTCTTGAACGAACGGAAGGCGCGCTCGACATTGGACAGCGACTTGTAGTTGCGCACACAATCCGCCTGGCTCATTTGCGTGGAAGAGACCGAGGTGCGAATGATGTAGAGGCCGTCCAGCGCCGCTTCGGCGGCGATACTCTCGGGCTGGCGTCGAAAGGAGAAGGCCGCCTCCTCGATGACCAGTTCGAAATGCTTGGCGACCTTGTACTGATTAATGACCTTGCCCACACGCACGCCGATGGCATCCTTGCCGACCAGTTTGGCGGCCTCTACGCGCGCCTTGATCTTCTCGAGGTTCTTCTCGGTGGCGCACAGCAAGTCCTCGCGCTTGTGGGCTCGCAGTTTGGCCAGTGGCGCATTGCGGCAAGCGACCAGGCGTTCGCCCGGATAGTCCGGGGCGCTGAACTCGAAGAGATTGCGCTCGTCAAACAAGCCAAGTTGCAGGTGCCCTTGCTCGATCAGCGCGCGGATCGATCCGCTCTTGAGCGCCGTGATCCAGTCGATTCCGTCGCCCCCCTGCATCGCGTCGATGGCCTTTTGCGAGATCATTCCCCGGTCGCCAACCATGACCATGTGATCAACGCCAAACTCAGTGCGCAGGCGTTCCACTTCGGGTAGGAAGGTCGTGCTGTCCGAGGTATTGCCTTCATGGACCGAGACCGCCACCGGACATCCCCGGCAATCAGTGAGCAACCCGTAGTTGACCTGCAACAGACCGCGTTTGCCGTCGCGGTTGTAACCGCGCTTGGCCAGTGCGCAGGTCGTTCCCTCGAAGTAACTGGACGACAGGTCGTAGAGCACCAGGCCGCCCTCGCTCAAATGACGTGCCGCAAGCTTCTTCTCGATCCGGCTCTGGTGCGACAACAACCAGTCCATGGCCGCGTAGAGATCGTCCTCGCTGGCGTCCGCGACCGCGAAATCCTCAGCCAGCGTCGTCGTATGCCACGTACGGGTGGTGGCCAATTTGGTCTGTGGGTGGACGATGCGCGAGGCGACCATGGCCAGCACCCGGTCGCGCTCGCGGCACGGCTTGGCGGCGATCAGTGACGCGAATCCAAGGCGCTTCATCGTCGTCATCACGGCCGCCACATGACCTTGCGCACGTGAGCACGAGATCTCGAACGCCTTCGCCACCGGCACAAAGGTCTCGCCCTGCAACGACCGCCGGATGATGTCCACCAGCGCCTCGGGCAGATGCGACAGATTGCCTAGCGTCTCGTTCTTGACGGTACCGCCGTCTCGGTAACTGCGACGCAACAGATGGGTGTGATAAACCCGATCCTTGTACTTGCGGGTCGTGGTGACGACGTGGGCGGTTCCAGTACGCTTGGCCATGTGGATAAAAATACACTGCAAATCGCCAATTGTCAAGACTATTTAGTGACTACAAATAGAAGCCAGAAAATTCGCCTGACAACGGTACAACTCAATAAGGATGGGCAATACAGCGTCCTGCAGTGACTGCAGAACGTTGGAACTTCAGGCTAGAGGATGGGGCTGGACTATTAGTTCAGTATTTAACTAGAATTGGAATAACCCATGTGCCTAGCGAAGTAGTTTGGATGCTCCGAAGTCGCCGGTGGCCACTGAGCAGTCACCAAGGAGCGCGGCTTTATCCCAGCCGCCGCCTGAGCCTCTCTTCCTTCGAGCTGCTCTTGATGGCGTCAGGTGCCAGAGATTCACTCGCCTTCAGGAGGGTGTTCTTTCACGGTAATGCTCTCGCAGCAGCTGGTTGTAGGCCTGCAGCGGGGCGTAACGGTCCTGTTAGGCGGCTTCATGGCGGCTGGCGGCAAGCGCCCCTTGTCTGTCTTCACGGGCAAATTGCAGGATACGTGTGGCGATGGCGAGGCCGATGCCTGCCGGCACCATGTAACGTACTTGGGCATAGACCGGGTTGAAGATGCCCGAGAAAAGGAACATCAGAAAGGCCAAGAAAATCATGATGCCGATCGCCCGCAATTGTGGCGATGCCGGTGTCCAGGCGCTTTTCCATGTCTGGTGGAAAATCATGCCGAGGGCGATGGCGCCGACCAGCACGCCGATTAGACCGGTACGCAACAGCCACCACCAGTAAAGACTGTGGATGTTTTCGAGATTGGTGCGGAAGAAGCCGAGTGCCGCAATCTCGTTCCAGAGGGGGCGGACACCATGCCCGAAGAGCGGAATGGTGTCGAAATTGTCGACAATATGGACGGCGATGGCCAGACGATAGAGGGTCGAGGCGTCGCTGACATTGGTTTGTTCGACCCGCCCGAGCACCGGTGCGAGGATGACGTCGCGCAGCGGCGTAGCCAGCACGATAAGCAGCAACAGGCTGAAGCCGACACCGAGAATCAGCACCAGGCGACCGCGGGCGCGGCTGGGGAGCCAGAAGAAGAGGGGGATGCTGGCCAGCAGGATGGCGCCCCACATGGTGCGGCGGAAAGAAACCAGGACAAAAATCGTCAGGACGGCCGAGATGGCAGTCATCAACAGGATGCGCCGGGGCGGGCTCAGGCGATAAGCCCAGGCCACGACGGTGTACATTGCGAACAACGCAAAGAACCAGCTACTGGGCGAATCGTAGAAGAGCGGCAGGCCCTGCCCAATCAGGCCGGGATTGATGGCGATCCGGGCGGCGCCGACAGCAACGCAGGCCAGTGCGCCGACGAAACAGACACGCAGCAAGTCCTCCAGGTGCGCCCGCGTTTCGATGATCAGCTGGGTCAGCAGGTAGGCGGGGAACATCAGGAAGAAGAGCTTGAAATGAAAGAGCGCGATCATTTTCAGCGCCTGTTCATTGATGTTGAAAGCGACGCCAGTGGTTTCCTGGATGATGCCTCCGGCAAAGGGGTCACCGTCGGTAAAGGAGAGCACGATGGAGATAGTCGCCATGAAGGCGATCAGCATAAGCGCCCAGCCGATCTGGTCGACAACAATGCCCAGTCGTCGATGATTGGCCAGACGTAGGAAGAGGAAAATCCCTAGCAGCGCGGTGATCCACAGGTCCGGCGCATAAAGGCCGCCGAGGCCGAGTGATTTGGCGTAGAAGGCCGAACGGGTCGAGCGCTCGACCGTTTCTCCCTGGACTGAAGGGAATTCCTCGATCACCAGCAGGGCGAAAATGAACAGCGCAAACGCCCAGCGCGGCCTCAGCACGAGCAAGATGACGGCAACGATGCCGAACAGGATGGCCAAGGGCAATGCCGGGTTGATACTGGTGCCGAAGCCGACGCCAGCCCCCAATGCGGCCGCCAGCGCCACCAACAGCAGAGCGATACCTTTGTCTGGCGTGGACGGCATGGCGATGGAGGCGGGCCAGTACATAACTTAGCTGCCAGGGCGGGTACCGGGGATCGGATAGACCCGGTTGTTGAGCACCGAACCAATGACCTTGGCGCCGACCCCCTGCAAGTCGCGCATGGCCGGCGTGGTGCGGGCTCGGGGGGTGTGGCGGCAGCGCAGGACGAGCAGGGTTTTGATGACAACACGGGCCATGGACAGCGCTTCGCGGTGCGTTTCCAGTGGCGGTGCATCTATGATGATGCGCTGGAAGCGCTGGCGGGACTCCGCCAGAAAGTGCTCGAAGCGCTTGGGGTCGAACATGCGGCGGCCTTCCTTCGCAGCGCTACAGGTGACTACTTGCAGATTGTTCAGCGGGGTGGCCTGGAGGACCTGGTTGATTTCGGCAGTACCTTCGAGATAGTCGTAAAGCCCCGGCCTTTCCGGCGGAGTGTTGAACAGACGTTGGCTGTGCCGGAAATCGTCGCTGGCATCGACATACAGCACTGACAGGTCTGAGGAATACGCAGCCGAGAGGCTTGCCAGGATCATGGCGATGGTGCTGCGACCATCGCCCGAATTGGTGCTGGTCAGCAGGAGCTCGAATTCGCGCTGGCCCAAGGCCAGCAACAGTTCATTGTCGAGGGAGCGGAAGCAGAAAAAGGCATCTTCCGACAGCAGGTTGCGTACCAGGTCGGGGTCACGGATCCAGCCCAGGGTCAGTGCTTCGAGCCGCGGATCGACGTTGGCCGGAACTTCCGGCTTCGAGGGAGCGGAGAAAAAGGGGATGCGCATGTAAGCTTCCTTAAAGACGGCTCAGACTACCCAGTACTTTGAGTCCGACGCTGCGTTCTGCGTCGCGCACGCTGCGTATGTTGGGGTCAAGATAATCGAGGACGAAGGCACTCATTATCGAGAACAGCAGCCCGCAAACAATCGCGAGTATCATCGCCAGTCGCGGTTTGGGCGAAACCGGTTCATCGTCGGCACTGGCCGGGTCGATGATCTGGATCACCTGGATGCGGTCGGTGCTGCTTTCGGCGAACATGCTTGCACGTTCTAGATTGCGGCGCAGGTTCTGTGCGACATCCTGATTGGCCTCTTGCTCGCGCTTCAGTCGCAGCCACTCGACTTCCTTGTTGGGCAATTGCCCAAGTGCGCTGGTATAGCGTTTGATCCGGGCTCGCAAGTCTTGAATTTCCGGATCGGCTTCGGCATACAGGGTGCGCAATTTTTGCAGATCCTTTTCCATGCTCAGAATGTTAAGCTTGATCTCGCTTTGCACCTGCGGGTTGTCGGTTAGGCCGACAAAGCCGGGGCGGTTCGGGTTGGCGTACTGCGCCTGGGCGCTGCCGCTGTCGGTCATGTCGATACGGTCGCGTTGGCGGAACTCGAGAATCGCTGCTTCGGAGGAAGCCAGTTTGCGGTTGCTGTCCTGAACCCGAGTCTCCAGATAGGAGCGCATACCCTCGGCACGTTCCTGAAAGCGTGCGTAGTAGTAGTTGCTGTACTGCTCGATGATGGTTTTGAGGGTGTCTTTTGCTTCCTTCGCACTGTGGGCGCTATAGCTGATCTTCAGCGCCTGGCTTTCCGGTTTTGAGACGATTTCGAGGCGGGTATAAACGGCATCGATCGCCGCAGCCCTAGGGTCCTCCGGCTTCTGCCAGCGCTCGATGCCGAACCAGCTGCCCAGCGTCCGGCGGACATCGCGCAGCCATCGCTTGGCTTTCTCGATATTGCTAAGGATGTGGGTTTCCTGCAGGTTGAGCTGATCGACCACCTTGCTGGCGACGACGACGCTCTTGATGACATCCTTCTGGGTTTGAAAGGTGCTGAGCTTTTCAAAATCGCTGGGGATGCCATCGACGATGGGCATAGCCAGTTGCGAGACATTGATTATGACCGTCGCCGAGGCTTCGTATTTTGGCGAGATCACCCCAAAAACGAGAATCGCCGCGACGACGATGACGGTTGAGAAAATCGCCGCAACGATGGCCTTGCGCAGCATGACGACGTAGAGAAGCTCCCGCAATGACGGTAACTGGTCGCTCGTCTGGGCGGTTGTGGTGCTCTGATATTCCATGGCGGTCCTAATCGGCTTGCACAAGTTATTGATTTAGCATGCTGTCGTAGACTCGGGCGAGGCCGCGGCTGTACTGGTCGGCGTACTTCGCCAGATACATCGCGTTCCACCAGTCAAAGACGGGCTTGGTGCGAACGAAGAAGCTCTCGATGAAATCGCCGATGGAGGAAATCAGCGTTCTGGGAACGACTATCACGTCGTCCGGTGCCAAGTAGATATTCTGGTCGGGGGCTTTCCCGTCAATAAAATCGCTGATTAGCAGCTTGGTGTACTGCGGAACCTTGCCGTCGACATTGCGGATAAGGACAACGTCGTTGAGCTGCGCTCTCTGCATGTTGGGGCGGGCGCCGCCGAGTACGTCCATGACGCGCGAATGTTCGCCAATGATCTGCGGCCCCTGGATCATGACCTCGCCAATGACGATGGCCTTGCGCTCGCGCATGCGCTCGGGGAGTATCGAAACCTGTGGGTCGAGGATCAAGCCACGACGAACCTGTTTGTCGATCAGGATCGATACCTTGGGGTCACGCAGGTAAACCGAGATTTTTTGTCTGACGGTTTCGCGGATACCGGCCAAGCTCTTGCCAACCGCTTCAATATCGCCAACCAGGGGCAATGTGACCGTGCCGTCCGCTGCGACCGGAACCATAGCATCGAGATCAGGGTGGCGCCACACGGTCATTCGCAGCACGTCACCAACAGCAATGCCGGGGGCAGTGCTGTCGCCACTGCTGCCCAGGAGCTTGCGTACTTCTTCGCGCACCTCGCGCAGCGTTTTTCCCTCGGCGGGAATATCCCCAACCCCCGGCAGGGTAACCTGCCCGTCAGGCTGAACCTTGCCGACGTGGGTCAGTTCGGGATAGCCCAGTACGATCAGCTTGATGTAATCGTCCCGCTCCAAGCGCAACAGTTTAGGTGTACGTGAGGCCAGTTTGACATCAATTTCTTCGAGTTGCGCCGGCATGGTGCCACGCACGCTGGCGTCCGGCGGTGGACCAAGCGGGGCGCGTACCTCGTCGGGTAGCTGAGCATGGGCGCTGAATACAGCTAGGCAGAGGCTTGCCGCGAGCAGGCGCAAGCTGCCGTAACGGCGGCGAGAATCGTTGGGGATGTTCATATGCATGACGCCTTCAATCATTGTGGCCGGGTAGCGAGTGGATCGGTTTGCGTGTCAGGATGACCTTGTCGCCGGGAATGCATTTCACCATGGTGTCTGCTTCGGAGACAGAAAAATCTACTAGGCTGCAGGTGGAAATTCGCACGCGATCGGCGATACTGACCGGGCCGATGACGCTGGCCATCGAACCGATCACGACATCGTCGCCGATCACCGGGGCATCGTTGAGCTGGCCGCACAGCAGGTCGGCGGCGACGATGACGCGGGCGTAGATGCTGAGGCGGACGCCAAAGGTGCCGAAGAGCACGGTGCCGACGGGGTGGACGACAAGGCAGCCGGGGCCAATGCGGGTATCCGGGTGAATGTCCAGCCCGGTCAGGGTCAGATTCAGACGATAGAGAAAGGCCGCGGCTCGTTGCCATCCGCGTTGCCGGAAATAATGCGATAGCCGGTAGAGCGCCAGGCTGAACGATTCCGGCGTCAGCAGCAGGATGAGGGTGCGGATGCTTCCCGGCTCAGCATTGCCTTCATCGATGGCCGAGCGCAGGCGGTCGAGATCGCTGCGGATCAACGCCAGAGTTTCAGACCACCGCATGCGGTTGCTCCAGCAAGCGGCGGCGGATGGCGTGCCACTGATATTTGTGGGTAATCCAAGCGTGGGGCGGAAGCACCATGCGCTCTTCACAGCGTACCGGGCCATGGGCGACGGCGCGATGCGCCATCTGGGCGCCACCCAGCAAAGAGGGTACGCCGGGGCCGGCGCCGACATCGGCATTGCCGCGCCCGCCGAGTGCGCACCATGCGCCCAGAATACTGTTCGGACCGAGATGTCCGACGATGATGGTGCCGCAGGTGTGTGTCAGGACCAGACCGGGGCTGATGTTGACCCATGGGAGCAATTCGGCCTTCGTCAGGAAAAGACTGATTTGATTGATGACGCGTGCTAGCCGGGTGCGCTGATTCAACCAGCAATAGCGGGCCAGACGATAGAGCATGACGGCGAGCGGGCCGTGGTTGCTGATGCTTTCACGTGTTTCGCCGCGCAGCGCGCGTGCTCGCCAGCGGCACCATGCGCGCAAATCGCAGGCCAGGTGATCAAGGCAGCCGACCAGGGTTTCCGGCGACCGGGCTTGCTCGGGGCGGCAGGTCGGCCAATGCAGGACAAGGGTACGCCCGAGCCTAAGCAGAACCAGCGCGAACAGTAGTGGCGGGAACAAAGACACGACCAGCAGGGAAACCAGCAGGAGGATGGGTAAGCCGGCCTGCGCCAGGCCGAAGCCAGCCCAGGTCAGCAAAAGGCTACCGCAGAGGGTGAGCCACAAAATCTCCACCCAGCACTGCAGCGGGCCAACGCGACGGCGATAGTAAAAGAGCCGGACCAGAAGCTGTGCCGATGTGGCTATGCCCAGCGCCAGCAGAGCGCCATAGCCGCCCAAGGGAGGAATCAGCGCGAACAGCAGAGTCACATAAAGCGAGGCCCCGACGAACTGGGCGCGCAGGTCGTCTGCTTGCCGATCTGCAGCGTTCAGGAGCCCGGCCAGATAAAGGTCGACCCCGATGATGAGAATCAGTGAGACGAAGCCTTGCGCCAGCAGCACGGGGTGCGGGTACTGGCGGCTGAATAACCACGATACGTAGGTGTCGGCCCAGAGAATGCCGAGGAAAGCCAGCAAGATGAAGCCGGTCAGTGCGGCCAACAAGGCGAGCCGGGCCGCCGCACGGAATTGCTGCGGATGCTCGGTGAATAGCCGTGAAAACCGGGGGAAGAGCGCCATCAGGATGGCGCTGACCGCCATTTGCACGATTTCGAGCAGGCGATAGGCAATGGCGTAGTGGCCGATGCGGGCCTCGTCCTGGAAGTGAGCAAGCACGAAGTAATCGAGGCGGCTGAGGATCAGCGCCAGAATGGTTGCGGTCAGAAAGACTGGCAGAACTTTGCGGATCTCGTCCAGCAGGCCGGCGTCGAAGCGGGGCCTGAGATGCAGGCGATCGCGGATGCCGGCCGCGAGATAGGAGAAGAGCACGATGCCCCGCGCCGCCAGCAGCACCCACATCAGTTCGACGACACCGCCGCCCTGTTGCAGGACGGTGACGCTGGCGCTCAAGCGCAGGACATTCTCGCTGACCGCCGTATAGGCGACCCAGCGTGCCCGACGCAGGCTGATCAGGATCAGCTCAGAAAGAAAGCCGAGAATGCCAGGTACGATGGCCCAACCGACAATCGTGAGGGCTTGGCGCATGGTTTCGGAATAGGCGGTAAGCGGCAGTGCGTAGTGGGCCACGGCGTTGATTGCAGCGCAGGCGAATAGGGCCAGCAACCCGACGGTGCCGAAAATGGCGCCAGCCCGCCCCGGCGTGCGCGCCGTTTCGCGCAGCACGAGCGGGGCCAGGCCGAGCAGCGGCAGGGTCTGCATGACGAAGTAGAAGGTGGTGGCCAGCGCGTACTGGCCGAGCAGCGCATCCGAATGCCGTCCGATCCAGATGAGCAGGACGAAGGAGAAGGCCGGCAGGCTCAGCCGCGTGATCAGCACATAGCGTGCTTCGCTGAGAACACCGCTCATGGCCTTGCTTTTCCGGTCGCGTGCAGACGCACCAAAGTCAGCGAGTGCGGAGGCAGCTCCAAAGTGAGTGCATTACCGGCAAGTACCTTGGCGGGGTGGGTGTCGTGACGCCACTGTTCCGCCGCCGGTTTGGCGGAAAGCACCGTACGCGTGGCTTGCCAGGCGCCGGCAGGAAGATTCTCAAAAACAAGTTGCGCGGGGAGTGTCTTGCGGTCCGAACGGTTGAGTAGGGCCACCGAGAGGCTGCCATCCGCTTCCCGTACTGCCTGAGCATCCACCAGCGCGACCTTGGGCATGGTCGGGACGGAGCCGTGACCCGTGACGGCATAGGTTGGTCCGGTCAGGGTAATAGTCAGGGAATGACCGCCATGCCAGGGCTTGAGCAGTTTGTAAACGTCGTAGATCGGTCGGGGGCGCAGTAGCGGGCCGTCATGCTCCAGCATCCCGAATTGGCTGTTGTTGAGCAGCGACCAATTATTGGCGACCGTGATCCGGGGTTCCCGCATCATTGCAAAGAGCAGGGATGCCGAGAAAAGCGCACCTTCAGTGGACGCGATGCGGCGCGACAGCACCAGCTTCTCGCCGAAGGCTGTCCCGAACTCGCTGACGACCACCTCGGTGTCGGGGCGGCCGTGTTCGCGGATCAGCGTCAGTATCTGCTGCAGGGTGCGGCGGAAGACTTCCGGTCCGGCGAGCACGAGGCCACGCAGCTCGCTGTCGTTCCACAGGGTCTCGTGCGGGGCATAGAAATGCAGGATGACGAAATCCAGCTCTCTCCCGGCTTCGCGGAACACGGTTTCGTTCCAGTTGACTAGATGCGGCAGCACTTTAGGCATCCAGGGGGCCTGCATGAAGCTGGCCTCAAGATTGGCGCCGATCCGGATGGACGGGTCGCGTGCCTTCATGGTCGCGGCAAACCGCCTGACGGTGGCGGCGTATGCCGCGGCACTCTGGTGACCGGGTTGGTGGGGGGAGTACAACTCGTTGCCGATTTCCCAATAGCGAACCCGCAGTGGCGAGCTGAAGCCGTTGGCAATGCGCTGCCGGCCGCCGGCACTGCGGCTGTCCCCGTTCAGGTAGTCCACCCAGTCGGCCGCTTCCGCCTCGCCGGCATTCGTGTTAACCGTGATCAGTGCTTCCTGCCCGGTCTTTTCCGTGAGCCGTAGCAACTCGTCGCTGCCGAATAGTGAAGCCACCTCGCTACCGCCGTAACTCTTGCCCTTAGGACGTTGTTCGTGTCTTCCCGCGCCGTGCCGCCAGAGATAGGTGTTCGACAAATCACCGCCAGGGAAGCGGATGACCGAGATGCCGGCTTCCTTGATCGCATTGAGTACCGCTGGGTCGATGCGACGTGGATCGCCGTTTTGCAGAATGCCGTCACCTCCGTGCTCCCATTGCAGATTGGTGCCGAACAGTCGGGGCGAGATGGTGTGCAGTGTCTGCGTAGTCTGGACGCGCACGCTGACCGGCCCTTCAGCGGTCTCCAGCGTTTGCGCCGGGGTTGTGCCGGCGAGCATGGCGAGCAACAAGGGTAGGCATGCAGGCAGGCGCAATGTCATGCGGCCTCCCCGAGCAGGGGGCGCCAAGCCTCGGCGCAGCGCTGGCGCGTGAAGCGCGCCCGGTAGGTGGCATAGCCAGCTGCGCCCATGCACTGCCGCAGCTTAGATGATTCCAGCAGGCGATGGAGCGCGGCCAGCCAGGCTTCGGGGTCGGCCGCCAGAAAACCATTTTCGCCGTCGACATAGTCTTTGTTCACGCCGACCGGCGAAGCGACGACGGGGAGCCCCGCCGACCAGTATTGAACCAGTTTGAAGCCGCACTTGCCCTGCTCGTAAGGGTTGTCGGGCAGCGGCATGATGCCGATGTCGCTACCCAGCAGCGCAGCCGCTTCGGTATCTGCCGACCAGGGCAGGTATTCAATGTCTACACCGGTGGGGCGGATCCTCGCGATATCCGTCCCACCAATCAGGCGCAGGCTGAAGGTTTGCGTGACTGCCAGAGTTTGCAGTGCGGCCAGGATGGACAGCAGGTACTCCGCATTGCCCTCGTTGCCGATCCATACGATCACGGGCCGCGCCTGTCGCGGCGGCTGTGCGACCGGGCCGCCGAGATCATCGTAGCCAGTGGGAATGAGTACGATACGCCCATGGCGGCAAACGGGACTTGCCAGCGCCAGCTCCGCGTAGGCTTGCAGGTGCAGGTTGCCGACGACGATGGCGTCGCAGCGGCGCATGATGTCGCGGGTTCGCTCGGGGCACCAGAATATTCCCCGCTGGTTGATGGCCTGCGACGGCGGGTTCCAGATGGCGTCGTCGAGGTCATAGATACTGCGACGGGCTAAACGGCAGATCAATCTTTCCATCCACGCCGGCCCTAGGGGAAAAGCCTCACGATGAATGATGACGGCATCATAACGAGAGCAACTCAGCGCCCGCAGGAGGGTCAGCAGGGTGGCCCAGGCGAAATCCAGGAGCTTGAGCACGGTGCCGGGGCGGTCGAAGCGTTTGCGGATGCGATAGAAACGCTCACTCATGAAAGGGTAAAGCGTCAGGGCGAAGCCGGCGGACTGCCAGTGTGGCGCCAGCGCCAGTATCCGGTGCCGGGTCGATGGCCCCAGTGCAGGATAAGGCGCGAAGCAGGCGATTCGCATCAGCCGCGCCATGTCAGGCCTCCTCCGCCATCAGGGTGTTGACGCGCTGCATGACTTCAGCGGAGCTGATGCGGCGCATGCATTCGTTGTCGTGATTGCAGGTATCGCGCAGGCAGGGGCCGCAATCGACCGGGTGATTGAGCACGGTGGCGCGGGGCGAAACCGGCCGCCAGATGGCCGGATAATTGTGGTAACTCATCAGGGCGACCAAGGGGCATCCCAGGGAATCGGCGATATGCATGGGGCCGCTGTCGGTGCTGACAACGACCGTGCAGCGCTGCATCAGCGCCGCCAACTGGGTGAGGTTGGTGGCACCGATGCCATTGACCACGCGCCCGGCAGCGCGTGCCGACAGGGCGGCCACGACTGCTGCGCCTTGCGCCACTTCATGCGGGCCGCCAAACAGCAGGATGTGGTGGTTGCCGGCGGCGGTCAGCCAGAGTTCAATGAAATCGACGATGTTTTGCTGTGGCCAGAATTTGGCGTTCTGTTTTGCGCCGAAGAAGAGGCCAAGCACGCGGTCGTCGGCCGCATAGGATTTCACCCACCAATGCGCGGCCCAGTCGTGGTCGGCGGCGACGACGCTGATCTGTTTGGCGGGCCTGGCCTGCGTACTCGGGTACGCCAGCAGGCGCAGCGTGGTGTCGACCATATTTTCCGTGCGCAGTATCTCCGGCGAAGGCAGGGGAATGGCGTGGGTCAGCTGCGCTGTCAGTGCTGCAGCAACGGCGAAGCCGAGCCGGTAGCGGCTGCGGGCGGCGCGCATCAGCAGTGCATTGCGGTGGTAAATCCGGGCGTCGCTGCCAAAGGTGTTGAAGGTGGGGGCTTGCAGGTCAACCCAAAGATCGCAATGCCGGCGGCGCAGTTTCAGCAGAAATGCCGCTTTCTGCCAAAAGTTTGACGCACTGAACAAGAGAATTTCGTCGGCCAGCGTGCCGGCGGCGAACAAGGAAGCCACCATGGGGCGGGCGATCAGCGTCAGGCGGGCTTCCGGGTATCGCTCGCGTAGTGCTTGCAAGGTCGGTGTGCACACGATGGCATCGCCGATCTCGCCGAGCAGCAGGCAGCAAATGCTGCTTATCTCGCTAGCCTCCGGCAGCGTCATGGCTTGTTCTCCGGCTTGGCTGTAAGCATGACGAGTTGCTCACCAATGGCGTGCGCCGGGCTATGGCGCAGGCTGGTCGCCCAGTCGATGGCGCTCAGCGCGCCGCGTGCCAGCTTTAGTAGACCGATGTCGGCCAGTACCGACTTGATTGCTTCCTTGCGGCTGCGGGCGGCGTAATAGTCCTGGGCTTCGGTGTCCGCGCTCTCCATTCGGGCTGCTCCCGGCTGGCGGGCGCGCCAGCTTTGCATCATGCCTGCCAAGTCGAGCCCGCGGATGCGGGTCCAGCGCACCTGCAGGTGGTGCTGGGCGAGTGCCTTTTCTAGGCTCTGTCGATTGAAGAACTGGATATGCTCGTCCTCGCAATTGACCACCCACCAGCACGTGCCGAAGAGGCGGCGGTACAGACTGTCGTAGTTCGGTGTCGATACCAGCAAAACGCCGCCGGGGCGCAACCATTTTTCGATGCGGGCCAACGCGCCAAGTGGATACTCAAGATGTTCGATGACTTCAAGAAAGACGATGGCGTCATAGCTGCCGGGGGCCGCGTCGAAGTCGTAGAGCGAACCTTGATGTACCGGCGCGCCGAGCTTTTCCGCGGCATAGCGGGCCGAGGCGCGGCCGATTTCCAGGCCCTCGGGAGACCAACCTTGCTGCTGGGCAGCATGCATGAAAGCGCCGCTGGAGCAACCGATGTCGAGCAGGCGTCCGGGCGGGCACAGCGCGGCCATGCGCTTCAGGTAGCCGGTGTACAGGGCCAGAGTACGCAGATCGTAGGCAATGCGCAGACGTTCCGGGTCGACGACATCCTGCTCTGCCCATTGCTGCAGTTTGTCGAGCAGGTGGGCGCTGGGCATGCGCGGATTGACGTAGCAAAAGCCGCAATCGTCGCAACGCACAATGGCGCCGTAGGTCAAGGGGTATTGCGCGGTGTACGCATGGCTGCCGCACAGCGCACATGGCACTTTGACTGGAAGTGCACCGCCTGCGTTCACCGCGATTGCCCTTCCTGCGGCTTGCGCCCTATGGCATAGAAGCCAGCAGCAACGGTGTGCGCTTCCGGCAGTTTGTTCAGGAAGCGGTCGCAATACTTGAGGGGGAAGAACAGCCAGCGGAAGAGCCCATTGAAAGCTTTGCGCATGATTCGCCAGGAGGGCGGGATGAACATCTGCAGCACGATGTTGGCGGTTTGCAGCAAGGCCGACATTGGGCCACCAGAGATGCCGATTTTCAGATCATCCAATTCGTCGAACAGACGGCGCATGCCTTCCTGCGTGAAGCGGGTGTAATCGTTGGGATAGCCGTGGAAGAAGAACAGGAAAGGCATCTCGGCATAGAGATAGCCCCCCGGCTTGAGTACGCGCTTGAGTTCGGCGGCGACCCGGTAGGGGTCGTGCACATGTTCGAGCACGGCGTTACAGATCACGGTGTCGACGCTGTTGTCGTTGAGCGGTAGGTCATGCGCATCGCCAACGAGATCTACGTTGTAGAAGCTTTCGATATTCAGCGTGATTTCTCCCGGTCGGTGGCGGGTCGGGCCGCCACCGACGCTGAGTGCGAGGGTCGCCTGACCGGCATGGGAAAATAGGACCCCGGTATGTGGCTGGGCAAGATCGGCATTGGGGTCGTAGTGCACCGAAGGGGGGCGCAGAAAAGACCACCAGGGGCGAGCGTTAGGCCGGAGTTCGCTCGCGAACGAAGCATCTTCAGCAATGGTCTGATACTCCCGCACCATCGCCTGCCCGGTGTCGCTTTCGAGCTGCGCCTGTTTGTGCTGTTTGCCCTGGCTGGAAAGCAGCAGCGGGATGCCGTGTGCATCGATTGGGTAGCGGGCAGAGCAGGCTGTACAAAGGAGATGGTCGGCACTTTCATCCAACTTTGGGTGGTGGCATTCCGGGCAGCGCAATACGCTGCGCAGCTTACAGGCGTTGGGGTTGATCACGGCGCTTGTTTCCTTGGCAGTGTGTGCGGGCCAGCTTTCTTGTCTTCTCCGGGCGGAATATGTTGCACAGGGTGAAATTTCTACCCAAGTTCCTCGATTGAAAATGCATAGAAGCTGAAGAACACCGCCACGCGGACGATCCGGTAGAGTTGAGGTTGTCAAGACGCTCACCTATCGGGTGACGAACGGAGGCGGGGCGATGGAGACTTTGGCACAGACGGTGCTTCCTTTCAAGCTCGAAGCGACGGAAGAACTGCTGACGGCGAATGCGGGGCTGGCGTTGTTCGGTGAAATTATACGCGGCCTGGTGCTTTCGCGGTGGCTGGCGCAAGAGATGCCCAAGCCGGGGAGCGGGCGCGGCTATGAGTCTGGCGCCTATGTGACGCCGCTGGTGCTGATGTTCACTGGTGGCGGTCGCTCGCTGGAAGACCTGCGCACGCTCAAGGGCGATACGGCGCTGGCGACGGTGCTCAAGCAGCAGGCAGTGCCCAGCACGGACGCCGTTGGCGACTGGCTGCGCCGCACGGGTGACGAAGCCGGGCTTGCGTGCCTGGGCCGTGTCAACCAGCGCATTGCCGCCACGCGGATTCGGCACCGCGGGATCACCGCGCACACCCTGGACGGCGATGCCAGCCAGATCGTTGCCGAGAAGGAAGCCGCCCAATTCACTTACAAGGGCGAACAAGGCTACATGCCCATGATCGGCCACCTGGCCGAGGCCGGCGTGGTCATTCACGACGACTTCCGAGAAGGCAATATCGCGCCGGCGACTGACAACCTCGAATTCATCCAGGCGTGCGAAGTGCGGATGCCCAACGGACACCGCATTGCCCATGTACGGCTGGACTCGGCCGGCTATCAGGTCGGGATCTTCAATTATTGCGAAGACACCGGCAAGACCTTCGCCATCGGCGGGCGCTTGGACGCGCCCACGCAAAAGGCCATTGCCGAGATTCCCGAAGCAGACTGGAAGCACTACGCCGACTGCGCCGTCGCCGAGACCCTGCACAGCATGAACGAGACGAAGTAGGCATTTCGGCTGATCGTCGTCAAACACGAGCGCCAGGCCGAATTGTTCGATGACAAGCCCAAGTATCACGTGCGCCAGCAACCGCGTCAAATCGGCCTGCGGGAAAAGAAAGGAGGTGTACCTAACGAACGGGGACGGCGTTATCGAGCCCGCAGGTGCTCCTTCTCGATGGCGGCGAACGAATACGAACCAAATTACGCCGATTGGCAGCCGCGAAAGCTTGGCCGAAAAGAGCCGCACCCGAACGTTATTCAGGTCAACCGTGATGCTGGCCACGGGCCTTGGGCTGCGACTGTTACGCATCGTCACTGGCGGCACATCCTGTCAGGCACGGGATCATAGCCGCAACGGGGAAGAACATCCGGAACATGGCCTTACTCGTCGGTGTGCGGCTCGGGCCGGGGACTCGATTGCGTCTCCCGCCTGAAGCCAAGGATTCGTCAGGGGAACTTCACCTCACGCACTTGGCGTGACGCGATAGTTCGGTTGCCCCTTGATGGTCTCTTCGATGACACGAATATGTTCGGCGGCGATGTGTTCCCAGTTGTACCGCCGGTCCACCTTCTGCGTGTTGCCGGCCTGATAATCGGACCTGATGGCCTCGTGGTCGGCCTGGATGAGGGCGGCCACGTCCTCGGGTGAAAAAAAATACAAGGCCCGGTTTTCCAGAACGCTTCGGTTGAAGGGATTGTCATGGGCAGCGATGAAGGCGCGCGAGGACATGGCTTCCACTAGGGACGGATTGGTTCCCCCCACGGAGTGGCCATGAAAATAGATGTCCGCCTGGCCCCGCAACGCGCTCAACGCGGCATAGTTATAAATCCCCCCAAGGAAGCGGATGCTCTCCTTGGGGGAGTATTTCCTGAGTAGGTATTGGCTGTGTTTCGTGTTGGTCTTGCCCACAACCAGGAACGGCATTTCGCTACCGGACTGCACGTAACCGTCCAGAATGGTTTCAATGTTGTTTTCGGGTTCGAGGCGTGCGATGAGCATGAGATAACCGCCGGGCTCCACACCGTAATAGGCCAACGTTGAGCTATCCAGGGCGCCCATGGGAACCGCACCGTAGGGAATGAAGTAGCTGTCCTTGCCATACTTGTCCAACAAATAGTCGCGAATGGCTTCGTTGTCGGAAATCATGGCGTCACTGTATTGCGCGCCCAGCCGTTCGGTAAGCTCGGCAAACCGTTGCAGCAGACGGTTCCATTTGCTGCGCTTCCATTCCAGGCCATCCATGTTGGTCAGTAGCTTAGGCCTGTGCGGGGGCTGCCCCCTGAAAAACAAGGGGTAAAAGATGCCACAAGGCACATAGCCGAGTTCCAGGATGACGTCGAAATCCGATGCCAGCGCATCCTTCAGGCACAGAAAGTCGTACAGCAGGGTTCCCCAGATCCCCAGTACGCTTTCCCTGTTGGTCATGTGGCGGATCTTGATGCCCTGCCACTCGCTTTCTTGGTAAGGGTGCTCGTCCGGGTTGTATACCGTAACCTCATGTCCCATGCGCAGGAATAAGGGAGACATCATTTCTGCATTGGTCTCTGGGCCACCATAGTTGTTGGGAATTCCACGGGTACCCAAAATGGCAATCTTCATGTGTAAGCAATCACTCCACTACTGAAATGGCGGGCAAAGGCGGCATCGGTAAGCCTTGCGGCCGGCCTGAAGGGCAGCGGTGAGCTAGTCCCAAGCGGACTCCTTCCTTGCGCGACAAGTATCGATGATGCTGGCGAGCAGCGCAAACGCTCGAGTTCGTTGCTCGCTGCGGGTGCCGAAGCTCAGGCGACGGGCGATGACCCAGTGGCGCAACAGACCTTCGGCCGCATTGTTGGTGAGCGGCAGGCTGGCGCCTAGCAGGGGCCCGATGATCGCTTCCCAATCTTAGAGCATCTCCCGGCAGAATTCGCCGAGTTTGACGAAGGGACTGTGTTGGTGACATTCACAAAAAACCTTGAGTTGGGCCAAGGCTGGCGCCTTTCGCTCGGCCAAGTCGTCGGAAGGGCCATCGCGGGCGGCCTGGATCGCCTGCATCAGGCCACCAATCAGGTTGAGGAGTTGCTGACCCACCTGGCTGGTATTCCGACGCGCCGCCTCGGCCAGTCCGCGGGCCTTGCGCAGGAGATGCGCAAGGTAGCGAATGCGGTTGAGGTACGAATAGTAGACGCCGTAACCATCGCAATTCGGCGCGCTTGGTGATCAGGGCCGCAACCACGTGGCTCACTGCCATGGAAAATGCTCCTGTTCGTTGAAAACAGGACCACTTTTGTCGAGCAAGGGGGCAGACGCTGGGGGGTGGTTGCTCCATAATGCCGAACAAGTATGGGCAAGGCCGTGCCCTGCGGTCAAACGTGCCAAGGGTGGTTTAGGCCAAGTGTTGCGAGGAGGTACGGCGTCTGGCTATGAGCCCCCAAACGCCAATACCTGTCAATATTAAGGCCAGGGGTGGGGGTTCGGGAACAGATCTATGGCCAAAACTGAAGTTGTCCATCATCGGAATGACGAACGGGCCACCGGCGATCAGGACCGAAGAAATGGCGGTGTCCGAGGTGAAGCCAACGAAACTGCGGTTCGGATTGGCGAGGGTATCCACCCCGAAGCTCTCCCCGGAAGACAAAAGCACGAACAACGGCGCACCTCCCCAGATCGTCATCAGTTCCATGCCGAAAGCCGTGGTTCCGGCGGGCAGGAGCATAGCCAGGGTGGCCCCGGTCTGGCCGCCTGCGAGTACCGCGCCAGAGTTCCAGTCGAACAGGGGTGCGAAAGCATCATCCACCACAAAACCAAAGGGGTCCGCGATGAACTGCACGCCTGAAATATTTATTGCGATGCTGGCCACCGCATCGCCCGCGGGAGCGATCCCCTCAAAATCCACCAGGTTCAGGCCCGTGGTGGCACCCAGATAGGAGGGGATGTCGTCGTAGCGTATCACGCTTCCGGTAGCGTGCATGGACACGGCCATGCCGGCCGCGACGAGGATGCTGCAAATCCGGGTACGCATGCTGTTTCTCCTTGTGTTTGGTGTGGTAGCCGGCCAGTTCATGAAAGGGAGAGAAAGCTGCGAACATCTTCGGAGCAGTTGGCATAGCCCAGCAGGAAATCCCGCGTTTCCTCCACCGAAAGAGGCGCTTTGAAGCCCAGACTTATAATTATGGTATACCATAAGATCTTTAAATCCATGCGCCAGTGGTAGTTTTCAAAGACCATGCGACAATAGGTCTCTTCCAACATCAGGCGATCCGTATCGGAAATGCTTTCCCTGCCCACCAGTTGCGGAGCACCGGTCATGCCGCTTGGCGTACGGAACCGCAGATAAACATTGGGGTTGAGTTCAGCCAGGGAGGTCACCACATTTTCCGGCAAGGGGCGATTGCCGACTATGCTCATGTCGCCCATCAGGACATGCAGTATTTGGGGGATTTCCGTGAGGGTGAAGCGCTCGATCAGCCGACCCACCGGGGTATAGAGGGAGGAGTCCGGTGGGGTGTTGAGAAAGCGGAGATTGTTGGAAATCGGCACCGTGTCCCGGTTGTACAGCTTGTCGGCGTTCCGGACCATGGTACGGAACTTCACCATACTGATGACACGGTGGCTGACGCGGCGCTTGGATACATAAAAAATGGGACGGCCGTCCGTCAGCCAGATGGCTAGATAGCATGTAAATATGGCTGGTAGCCATGCCACCACGCTCAACAAAGCCAGAATGATGTCGAAAACGCGCTTCTTCCGGCCCAAGTAGGAATTTGCTATCGCTGTCGGCTGGACTACAGGACTACTGTCATTGTTGGCAATGTCCCTGTTGCCATTGACTATCGTTTGTTCCGATGTCTGCAATGTCATCTCAGTTGGATCTCCTGTATTTCTATGGCCCTGACGATTATCTCTGTCATGTCGGTCCAAGCTTTCTTAGCGACAGACAGTACCAAGCAAAAACCGCGCCTGTCACGCAAGTGGCTGAAACCGCAATGGTTCTCCAATCCGCGAACACGTGAGCACCGACGATATGTAAAAAATGTCGACACTTCCCCCTTCATGTGGCAGCCATGAGAGGACGCGGAATAAGCTAACTCAACCTGGGGTTTGAGAAGCTGTTTTAGAAATTAGGAAAGGCGTTTGAGAAGCAGATGGATCATGGCGAGTTGAATCATAGCTTCGGACTGCTGCGGGATGATTTCGTGGTCGCGATTGAGGCGACGCGAGAGTGCCAGCCACGCGAAGGTACGTTCAACGATCCAGCGCTTTGGCAAAACGATGAACTTTCCAGCGTCGCTACGTTTGACGATCTCAATCGTCCAGGCAAACATTGCCGCCGTCCAGTCGATCAATTTGCCGGTATAGCCGCCATCGGCAAAGATCTTCTGAATGTCGGGGATCAGACCAAACAGGCGAATCAAGACCGCACGCGCCCCGACGCGATCCTGAATACCGGCCGAATGGACCACAACCGTCAAAATGAATCCCATCGTATCGACGGCGATATGCTGCTTTCGCCCTTTGGTTTTCTTGCCCGCGTCGTAACCGCGTTGCCCCCTTTTCCAGCGCTCTTGACTGAGCGTGAATCGATGATCGCGACGGAGGGCTCTTTGTTTCGCCCAGCCTTCTCGCGGGCCGCCTCACGCAAGGCCCTCATGGCCTTGGCCCAGCGTCCATCAAGTCGCCAGCGTCGGAAACATCCGTACACCGTTTGCCAGGGTGGAAAGTCCTTCGGCAGAAACCGCCACTGGCATCCTGTCTTTACCACGTACAACATGCCGTTAACCTCCGCACGAAAATCCTGCTTCGGCGGTCGCCCCCGCCGACGAACGACCGGCATCGGTTTAACCAAGTGCGGTGACAGTATCTTCCATTGCGCTTCCGTCAAATCGCTTGGGTACATCGCGCTCTCCAGATCAGTAACGATCCGGCTCAGCATTTCTCGTGCCAATTTCTAAAACGGCTTCTTAGGTGCAATGGAACGGAAAACCGGGTTAGGCTTTTGTCATTCAACTTTCGCCTGTTGCCGACTGCGGATGTGCTGCCTATTCTTCGTCAGATGGATTACGCAATGGCCGTAGTTCGCCCTTAGCGACCGATTCAGGTACCGAGAAAGAATAGCGTCCCAGCATGTTGATGTGCTCGTGTAGCAGTGGCGACAGCCACGCCACATCTTCTTCCTTCACCGGGTAGCCGTCGGCACGCAGTTGTTTCAAGATCGCTTCCATGTAAATGGTGTTCCACAGTACGATCATGTTCAGCACCAATCCGAGCGCTCCCAACTGGTCTTCTTGCCCTTCTCGGTAATGCTGACGCAACTCGCCGCGCTTGCCATGATACACGGCACGCGCAACACTGCCCCGACTGGATTGCCCAAAGCCCGTGGCATTATGGGTGAGCGTGACCTGATTGCGTTCGAATTCATCCCAGTCGATGTAACCGGGGTGGGCGTCGCGGATCAGAACCTGCCAGTCATCCCGGGCGACTTTGAGCGCATGGTGTTTGTTCCCCACCCGATAGACTCCGCGTGTGCGTCCGTAGACGAAGGCGCCGGCATATCGGGAAACACCTTGAAGGCCCCGCGTCTTCCGGGCATGGCGACGGCGTTCGAGGAACAACAGACGAACGCGGCCGTGACCAGTCTGTCGTTTGATGATCGCTTCAGCCTGCTGGTCGATCGTGAGCAGACCTGGCGGGAGAATCGCCGCCTGACTCGCCTCTTGCGTGAAGCGAAGCTGAAATCGTCGCAAGCGTGCGTCGAGGACATTCGTTATGGCGGCGGCCGGAAACTGGATAAGTCACTGATGGCGCAGCTCGCGTCGTGCCAGTGGATTCGCCACCATCAGAACTTGGTGCTCACCGGCGCGACCGGTTGTGGCAAAACCTGGCTGGCGTGCGCCTTCGGCAATGCCGCGTGCCGGCAGGGGCTGTCGGTCGTCTATGTGCGTACGCCACGCTTGTTCGAGGAGTTGCGTATCGCCCATGGCGACGGGAGTTTCGGCAAGCGGCTGTCGGCACTGGCCAAGACCGATCTGCTGATTCTCGATGACTGGGGCCTGGCTCCGCTGAATCAGACGGAACGTAATGATCTGCTGGAGGTAATTGATGATCGGGTCGGTACGCGTGCCACGCTGATCACCAGCCAGCTACCGACGGAGCACTGGCACGCCTATCTCAATGATCCGACCCTGGCCGATGCGATTCTGGATCGGGTGTTGCATACGGCGCATAAGGTGGCGCTGACCGGCGAATCCCTACGTAAGCAGGAGAACCCCTCGACATTATCCGCCGGTGCGCCAAACACGGGTTACCCACCGCGCCGCTCGCCTCCCGCTTGTTAAATCAGCGGGTGGCGGCGCCGTGGATAACCCTGCCGCCTCACCGATTTCGCGATAGCGTGACCGTTTGAGGTAACATTAACCTTTACCCATGCAGCATCTCCGCAGCGGTCACGCTTTGGCGAAATCACCGGTCACGTTCCGCGAAATGCGCACGCTTGGCTTCGTCATCGATGTAGGTCAGCGTGTGTAGCGTCTTGTCGATCCGACCGAATTCCGCAATGGCCGGTGCCAGTAGGGTTGGCCGATTACCAACCTGGAGTGTTCGCATGATTCCGGTGGCGGATACGCGGCCGATCTTGAGCGAACCAGCCAAGCGGAGCATATCGTCCCAACACGGCGTGATTTTTTTCAAACTAAGATTGTGGGCAGAAATCGTAAATCGTATTGAGCAGGCCGTAGTCAGCTTGCGGGTCAATTCGCCAGAAGCGGGTTCCACCCACGTCCGCCAATCGTGGGCAGAAACGATAGCCAAGCAGGCGGAATAGGCCGAACGCCACGTCGCTATAAGCGCCCGTATAGGTTATGATCTGTGTCGGTTGAAGGTCCGTCTGCTGTTCAAGCACCGCGGCCAGCAGGATCAGGCTGTCGCGCAACGTACCTGGTACGGTGATGTCGTTCAAGCCAGAGAACTGGTCGGAGATCAGGTTGTACCAGGTGACGCCGCGACCAACACCAAAGTATTTGGGGCTTGGGCCGGCATGGACCGTGCGGACCGGCACCGCGAAACATATGCCATCGGCCGATGCCACTTCACCGCCGCCCCACAGGTTTGCCAGAGCAAAGCGGCTTTAGGCCGTAACCAGTGCAACGTTTGCGGCAGTCAGTGTGTCATCGCGAATGTAATTCTGGTCCAGCAGCATCTCCTATGCGTCATGATTTGCGTGGGAATTGAGCCACTTTTCCGTCCACGATCCCGTGCAATACGGTGATCTGGTGCTTCATGGTTTCGTTGATCGACGCCAGCTTTACGATCTCCTGCCGTTGCGATTCAATCTGCGCACGCAATTCCCGAACCTTGTCCCGTTCCTGCTGCAAAAGTTGGTGCTTCTCATCACGAACGCGTCGAAGCTCTTTGCCGGTGATCCCGCGCAGCTTCTCGGCGAAGTCCAGATACTTATTCCCGATCAAGGCAGGAGTCACGCCAGCCTCAACCGCCACTGCACGAATGGAAACCTTGGCCCCCTGCTTTTGAAGCCTATGGAGAGCCAATTCAAGGGCTTCCTGGGTTTTCGCTCGGTTACGACGACGCGTGATGCGCTCAGCCGGTACTTGATTCATCGTCGCTATCCTCAGTATCCAGTGCCACCCCTAAGTCCCGCAGGACTTCCACGGAACGTTTAAAGTCCCGTTTGACCTTGGCGGCGGCTCCTTTACCCAGTTCAGGAATCAGCGGCAGGAGTTCCTTGGTCTGCCGGTAAATTTCTTTCCAAACGGGGATGTTGTCTTCATCAATAACACTCGTTCCGCACCCGCCGTTTTTGCCGCTGCAATTGGTTTGCTCCCACATACAATGCCCCGCGCAGCCGCCACCGTCCTCTGCTAAACACCATGCAGTGGCATTGGCGCGGATGGTCAGCTTGCTCGATACTTCCGTCACCATTTCCATCCGACTCTTGAACGAATGTGCCGGTAGCCGCGCGATCTTGTTGCCTAGCCCCCCGGAGAGCTTCGCTCCTGGCTCAATCCATTTCAGAACCCGCTCGGCTTTTTGAAGGTTCATCTCTTCCATGATCTCGTAGTACAAGCTGTCATCCTGCAAGGGATTCGAGCAGTATAGGAGCGTCAGGTTCATGGATGCGTGCTTCAACTGCTCGCGCAGGAACAGAACATTGCCGAGGCGATGGCGCACGAAGGTATAGGCGTAGAGGCGGCGGAGTTGGTGAGCGCTTAATTCCCAATCGACTCCGGCATCCTCGGCAAACTTTTTCATCTCCTTCGAGCCCCAGTCCTCGGAGATTCCTGCGAATACTTGGGATCCACCCAAGGAAAGGAAAATGCAGTTCTTCATGTTGGAAAGTTGCCTGATTTTCAAGAGCCTGCCGGCCTTGCCTTCCTTCGACTTGTCCGTCCTGAGCACTGTCAACTGCGCCAAGATATACGTTCTTGCAGGGGCCGAAAACCGTTCCATGACCTGCAGGATTTTCCAGCCGAGTTCGGGCATCAGGTACTCCACTACGCCCAGGTTGCCCTTGATTGATTCAGTCTTGAGCCAATGCAGCGGTACCCCGTCAATGATCTCGGTACGTGCAGCATTCAGCTCGATACCAGCTAATTCCGAGAGGCGCATTCCTGTCAGCACGCCCAAGAGATAGAAGCAGGCGCGCATGATGCGATTCACCTCCTTATCCTTGCTCTTACTCCTTAGTCCGGCGTCCCGTTCATCGAGCAGACGGTTAGCAGTTTCTAAGACCTTCATGGAGAAGTTGAACAACTTCTGCGAGATATCCCAAGGGATAAGCGGCGTCTTGCCATCCTGGCCTGTTCCATCTTTCCGTCGCCCGGCCAGTTCCGCGCTCGTAGAACCCTGCCACGGATGAATCCGCAGACCGTCTTCATGTTCCGCCCGGAAGTGATACAGGAGTTCGATGGTGTCGAAGCGACTGCTAAGGGTGCGGTTGTCCAAACCCCGCGCCTTCTCTTCCTGAACAAAGTTGCTGATGTGGATCGGGTGGACGTCGGCCAGCGAACGCACACCGTGGGCGTGAAGATAGCGGGTAAACACAGCCATTTGATTGAGTTCGATCCGCAAAGTCGATGGCTTGGGCAGCACATTGTTCGCGAGGCCCGTCTTCATGTGACGATACAAGATCGACTGGCAGGTTGCACGGAAGCCAATCTGGATTCGGTCCCAGTTGAACTTCGTCCGGTGGGCAGCCTCACCCTTGCGTCCGCCCGTCGTGCTGATCAGCGTCCATATCGGATCTGAGGCGCGGCAGATGATCTCTTCTTCGCGAGTGTCGGGGTCGACGATGGCGGAAACGATCACCTTGTCCCATTGGCTGTGAGGGATGCCGGAGAGACTAAGCGGTTGCTCCGCGAGCGTCTGGAAGGACTGTATGACCTTTCTATCCTCGACCCGGGAGGATTGATTCTTCCTCCCTTTAGGCGTTGCCACTGCGTCTCTCTCCCTGCTGTGTATAGTTCAGGCGGTACTGTTTCCAGAACAGATGTGGATTGACGTGGGCACGTTCCTTGGCCGCCAGAACCATGGCGTTATCGAACTTGTCCAGTGTGAAGGTGTCGATCATAGTGATGATTTCCGAGAATCGTTCGGATAAGTCCCGGCTCGGAATGTTCTTGCGCTCGGCATCGAGGAACCAGTAGAAGCTGAACAAACGGTACAACTCGTCCGGCTCACCCACAATGGCGAATGAGCTGCACCCAAAACAGGAGATGAAGTCAAAGCAAGGCGTTCCATCCTGTGGCGCACGCTCACCGTGGAACGGGTCTTCGCAGCTTGCCACCGGTGTCCTGTCGAGGGTGATCGGGCGAATCGGGATGATCTTGCGCTTACTCTTGGTCTCTTCATCGCCGCTCCCGTAAATATGGGGAAGGGCCTCGGCTACGACGCTGGCGTTCTTGCGGATGTCGGAATTGCACTTGAGATAACTCACGTTGCCCGTTTTGACCTGATGCCCCATAGCCGCCGCCACGGCGAAGATGTCGCCGTCACTCAGCACCATCAGCCGTGTGTTGAGTGTCTTGCGTAGGATCGAGGTATTCAAACGCAGTGGCGTGCTGTCGTCGGCACGAAGGTTGTGGCGATCAATTAACGCTGCCGCGCCGTCTCTCAAAGTTGAACTAGTTAGTACGGTGATGCTGCCGGGAGAATGGCCGAACCCTTTTACTACCGGATAGAGCCACGCCCGGTTCTTAAACTCCTTCGGCGCAATCTTCACGCAGGGTTCGGTCAGATCAAGGACCTTGTTCCAAATGCCCACCGCGTCCATAGGAATGGACGTGGGATCGGAGCATTTCCCAGCCTTAATGTTCTTTACATCCTTGCCTCGCTTGCGCTTCTTATCGGCTTCCAGGCGGCGCATGTTGGGCATGAAGGGATGGTCCTTTAGCGCATCGCGCCTAAGTGTGAGAAGTGGCGTCGTGTTTAGCCCAGTCCTCATGGCTATGTACAACGCAAGAGCGACTAGTGCTTGCCCGGCTGTCCCCGTGAAGACTCCCTTGAAAATGGAGACGATATCAGCAGCTAGTGCATGGGCTAACCGAGTTCGCTCGGCGCCGGAATACGGAGCTTCGCCTTGAATGGATGCATTTGCATAGCGCACAGTGTTGTGTTTTCCCTTAGCGCGAATCTGCCACTCCTCCGCAACGACGCCGTACACCGCCAATCGGCCAAGTATTGCCCGGACCCTGCAAATGTACACCGACTTTGTGTTGGGTGATAGTTCCCTTGTCTTCACCCAATCAACATAGCTGTTCCAATGAGACTCATTGAATTTGGCCGGCGCGCAGGGCGCCGGTTGCAGCGTGAGAAACCAGAGTATTTCCGTGAAACATGCGCAGTAATTTGCGACGGTCGCGGTCATCATTATTTTCGACTCGAGTTCCGCTCGCGCGAAGCGCACGAACGCCCAAACCCATTCGTCGACCCCCAAACCCAGCCAAGGGGTAAAGTCCTTGTTTCGGTTGGAGATGCTATCAGCGTAGGGATAGCGAACGATAACATCTTCGCCGGAGTGTGGTAGCGGCGGCTCAGCCGTAAATACCACCCGCTGATAGCCATCAAACTTCTTCTTTTTCGACATACTGTATCTCCTGCTCCCCCGTCAGCAACTCGTCCAACTCATTCTCGAACGCCAGCATTAGAACTCCATCCAGATCATTCAACAGGTGGAGGTAGATCAGCGTGGAAGAGATCGAGGCATGTCCCAGTCGCTTCTGCACGTAGGCAATCGGCACGCCCTTGAATGTCTTGCTCTCCTGCAATGTTTTGAGCAGATAGGTGGCATAGGTATGTCGTAGCATGTGCGCCCGAACTTCGAACCCGACGCGCTTGGCTAGGGCGCTGAATATGGATGTTATGGCGTTGGAGCTGAATGGCTCTCCACTCTCCGTAAGGAATAGATTCGGATACACCACGCAATCGCGCTGGCCGTATTCGCGAATCTGCCTGCGGCGTACGCTGTAGTCCCATAATTCCTGCATGAACTGAACGGATAGGTCGATTTCTCGAGGAGCGTCACCTTTGATGGTCATATCACGCGGATTGAGCCGGATTCGAATCGGCCTCTTGGGATTGACGTAGGCACGTTTTGATGGATCGAACAAATATCGCTCTGGAAATGTCCGGCATTCCACCTGTCTCAATCCCGTCCGAACCATCAACTTGAACATCATACAATGCGTGGGATTCGGAAGCTGTGCGTAACAAACCTTGACCTGCGTTTGGGTAAGAAACTTTATTTCTCTTTTACTGCGGCGAAGCAGCACGTCCGGCGATTCAACATATTCGACTGAATGCGCAGCGGGATCATCACGGTGGCCGGTGGGTCGCCCTGACGGGATTGAGCGGAATCCGAACGGAAGCCTATCGATCAACCCCTGATCCTTTGCCCATCGATAGAACGTTATGATTACGCCAAGTCGGTCGTTGATCGTGCTGTCCGCCAAATGCACTGTGCCCTTACACCAATCCCTATAAGCCCCAATCGCGGGCAGCGTGCCTTCCTTATGCGACCGCCAGTCAAGGTTGTTAGCGTTTACGAAACCCAAAAAGTCGTACAGCGCTCGGCCATAATGCGACCAAGATGTCGGCTTGATATGAGGCTGGATAAGCCAAGCCCAAAGGAACGATTGTGCAGGTTCGCTCGACTCACACTCATCATCAAGGACGAGCGGAAATCCTGGCCAACTCTTGTCATAGCGCATCAGGTTAGCATCGGCAAAGACAAGCCTCAAAGCACTTGTCTCAGCTTGTTTATCGCCTGTTTGAAGCCAAGTTGATGCAGATGCATAACCAAGTCAATTGCGCCCCCTCCGCCGCGTTTTTGGCGCGTATCGAAAAATTTTGGGCCGGTGCTAAGTATCTCGAATTCCTGGCCATTGGCCCGGACGTGGAAACGGTGCGTGTGTTTATCTCGAATCGGTATAAATGAAGCATCCGACTTAACATAGTCGGCAAGTCGAGGCAGAATCGTTTCAATGCTCATTGCGCGATAGCGCTCAAGCTCGCTTACCCCTATCGTTTCCACTCCCTCGCGCTCCCTGAAAATCAACCCCGCTACTCGTCTCTTAAGCAGAGACTTTCTACTCTACACAAAAACAATGCGTATGAATACTATCCTACGGCTTTAATTAGCATTGTTAAGTATACAAGTGTACTAATATAAATCCGTCCTTTCCGGCCTGAGGGTTGTGTGGCTACATACCAGGCAGCACAGTTGGGCCGGCCTTCAGCAAAAGCTGCAAGACGCTTCTTGTTCCATGCTCCCTTGGGAACTCGAGCAGGTGGTTCGGGAACTTGTTCTGAATGGCATTCTCGCGGTGGGCGGGAGTCATGGCGGCAAAGAACTAGACCCCATGGCGGCTGTAAGATGCCTTCGCACGCTGATCGAGGCCATTTCAAGGGACCATGTGCACTGTTCGAAGGATGCCATGGAAGCTTTAGTGCCCTTGATCCATCAGCAGAACGCTTGGTCGGATGATGCATTTTCCCGGATCGTCAGGCACTTCCGCATCTTTCGGCACGAAGCGCTAGCCGCCATCGTGGAGCCGGAGATCGGCATATCGCTCTCAGACTGGCTGAAGATCGGACTCACTGTTTCCAGCTTCCTGAATGAGAAGTTCGAGGTAGATCGTGCGCTCTTCAATCGTGTTCCTGGCGTTGATCCTGAAGCAGTTGAACGCTTCTTCGAACTGACGGCGATGCCTATCGAGGGTCTGAGGCAGCAGTTGCAGTTAGCCCAAAGATATGATCTTCAATGGGCACATACTTTCAATCCGTTGCGTGCGCGCCCCATTATTTTCCGCTCGACGGCGCCTGGACCTATCTTTAGTCCGATTCCACAACTATTGCTTTGGCGGCTCACGGACGGACTCTACTACGAGCTTGTACACAAAAGGCTGGCAGGTTTCGACAAGGCGTTCGGCGATGCCTGCGAGCACTATGTGGGAGAGGTCCTGAACGCGGCGCTGAGGGGAGGGGCCTTCGATGTTCGCGATGAGCGCCCGTACAAGGCCGGGAAACAGGACAAGCATGGTGTTGATTGGGTGGTCAGCGATCGTACTGGCCATCTCTTCGTGGAATGCAAGGCCAAGCGCATGACCCTTGCTGCGAAAACCAACGCTCCGGGCGGAGCCGTGGATAAGGATCTCCGCGTGCTGGCTGGCTACATCGTTCAGAACTACAAAAACATTAATGACGCTCTGCAGGGCCATGTGCCCGTGTTCTTAAGCGCTGGGTTGCCGGTATTCTCGGCCATCGTAACTCTGGAGGATTGGGGGCTGCATACCCCCCACTTGAAAGCGCGACTGCATTCCTTCGTCGACGAGGCACTACACGCGACGGATTTGCCAATCAGCATGATGAATGATTGTCCGTACGCAGTCCTTAGCTTCTTCCAACTGGAACGACGTGCTCAGGATATCGCCAAAGTGGACATTGCCACGGCTTTCACGCCCGGTGCGGTCTATACGAGAGCTCAGTACAAGGGGTGCCTGTTTCCCCAAACCCTGAAGGAGTTGATGCCGGACATCGCTGAGCAGGCCGGCTTCGATCGCTTGCGCTGAAGGGCCATCCGTAAAGGGGTCGTGTGATGAAGGTGCTGCCACCCTTCTTGGTGGCCCCCTCGGCGGATGCCGGCCACTAATGGTCGAGGGACGTGCGCATGTGCCGTGACAGCGAGAAATCCCTCATGCAAGACGCCGAGGAAACGGCGCGCTACTCGTCGAATTCTGAGGCATAAGCCTTGAATCGTGTGTCTGCCACATTGGGCTTGACGGTATCAGCAGAAAACACCGTTGCCGATACCGTCAGCCGCCGATTTCGAGCGACTTATGGAATAAAATTTCCTTGGAGAAACTCATGCCTGGGACGGAGTGGATTGAAATGGGATTAGACTGGATTACCGCTGCAAAGGCAGAAGAGTTTCACGGTATCGCTAGCGGTATCAACGACCTATGGATGGAATAACATCTTGTTAGAAAAAGAAAAATCTTGTCCTATTGACGATCGAGTGGGAATGATTCGGTAGCGTTTCACAGGGTCCCACAACGACCCGCCAACCCAAAGAGGCCCTTGATTTTCAAGGGCCTTTGTGTTTTTGTCGTCCCATGACGTGCATACAAATCCCACACTTTTCAACGGTAAAAATGACGGTATAGTTTGGGGTGTGCTGATCAGTTATCCGTTTACCGTCTTGATGCGCTGACGGTAAACGCGAACCCCGTGGAGGACAAGGTGATGGCCCTGAGCGACATGAAGCTGAAAAACCTAAAGCCCCAGGAAAAGGCTTACAAGATTCCAGACCGTGACGGCATGTACGTAGTGGTTTCGCCAAAGGGCACCGTGACTTTCCGCTACGACTACCGCTTGGCGGGCCGGCGAGAAACTCTTAGCTTGGGCCAGTTCGACGAGTTCCAAGCTAGCCAGCCCAAGCGTGACCCTGAGACCATCAAGTACGGCGATCCCTTGTCTCTGGCGGATGCGCGCGAGCTTCTCGCGCGGGCGAAGAATGCCGTCAGCCGCGGGGAGTCGCCGGCGCGAGACAAGGCTGACGGTAAACGGGAATTGCGGGAATCGGGCACCTTCAATGCGTTTGCCGAAATTTGGCTGCGCGACGCTGGCTTGGCCGACAGTACAGTAGCGATGCGCAAAAGCATTCTCGACCGTGACGTACTGCCCAAGTTAGGCAAACGCAAGCTCGAAGAAATCACGTCCAGCCAGGTGTTCGAATTGTGCGAGAAGATCAAGGAGCGGGGAGCGCCGGCGACGGCGGTGCATGCCCGCGAAATCATCCAGCAAGTTTACCGTCACGCCATGGCGCGTGGCCTCAAGATCGAAAACCCGGCCGAGAATGTGAAAGCCTCGGCCATCGCGACGTTCAAGCCGCGTGAGCGGGCACTGACGCCGGGCGAGATCAGGACTTTCTTCACTGTCCTGGATACCGTCGGGACGCTGCCCACCCTCAAGCTGGCGCTCAAGTTCATCCTCCTGAGCATGTGCCGCAAGGGGGAACTGCTTCAAGCGACGTGGAAAGAAGTTGACTTTGAGGCGGCCACTTGGACGGTCCCAGCCGAACGCATGAAGGCCCGTCGGCCGCACGTGGTCTACCTGAGCCAGCAAGCGCTCGATCTGCTGGTAGGGCTCAAGACGTGCGCGGGCAGCAGCCCGTACCTGCTCCCCGGCCGATACGAGACCGATAAGCCAATGAGCGATGCGACCCTCAATCGAGTGATTGCCGCTGTCGTCGAAAAAGCCCAAAAGGAGGGCCATGAACTACCGCATTTCTGCGTTCATGACCTGCGGCGGACAGGCTCGACGCTTTTGCATGAGGCGGGTTTTAATACCGACTGGATCGAGAAGTGCTTGGCACACGAGCAGCGAGGCGTGCGCGCCGTCTATAACAAGGCTGAGTACGCCGAGCAGCGCTGTGAAATGCTGCAAAGCTGGGCCGACATGGTTGCTGGATGGATTGCCGGGGCCAAAGTGGTACCCCTACGCACTGGGAAGGTGGTGTAGGTTCGTGCCTTTCCTTATCCAATGGATATGATATGAGGATTCTTCCTCCAGCCTCAGCCTTGGCTGTGGCAATGCAAGTCAGAATCAGGCTGAGTCGTTGAAATCTGTACGGTCCGATGTAGGCTGAAAGCTAGGAGGCCGTAAATGAGAAAACTCATCTTCATGGTTTTCATCGCGTTGGGCGCGCTGATCGGCTTGATCGCTGCTGCGAATACCGATTGGGGAACCCGCCTTGTGATGATAGGCGTCGGCGCACTTTTCGGAGCGCCCATTGGCGGGGCGCTGGCTAGTATTGGTAGGAAGGGGCGGCAGCCCCCTGAATGGGACGCGAATCCGCTCCCCGGGATGGGCACCACGCCGAAGGATATAGCTGCGAACTACTGGCGTGACAAAGGCCATCCTCCATTCATGAAGCCATCTGAAGCTGAACCCGACAAGCACATGTTCGACCCGGATAGGCTCGACTGACTACTTTCGCAACAAGTCATTCACTACATCCTTTGCGTTGTCGAGTGTCGCTCCAGCGTCCTTTCCGACCTGCTTACCTGACTGCACCAGCAGCGATTTCTTCGATGCAAGCGCTCCGTCATCGGTCTTGATGATCTCAGTCTTGGCGTCAAAGCTTGTGCGGCTCGATTCTGCATCCGATCGTATTCTATTGCCTGTGGTACGAACCTCTTCTCGGACAGGCGACACCATTGGGGCAGTTTCCTGCGACGGCTTGGCGTTTCCAAACCGTGATGTTTGTTCTCGGTTGGATTGGTGCAGCTTGGCTATATCGGGCGTAAGGGCAGCATCGCCTCGTTGAAGCAAATGCTGGTCCCGGATATCGCCAAAGGAGGCCGGTAATGCAGTCCCGTCGGAGAACACTCGATTCGGGCGAAGAGATTGTCGCGCCAATTCTGATTCCATCAGCGCATGGGCTGCGGCGCTGTTGCCGCCGTAGTGCTCAGCATAACGCATGAACATCTCCAGGTTGTGCGGGTCCTGAGCTATGTCGATGGAAATGGTTTCTCCCTTTTCGCGGGCAGCAGATACGCGCTCCGCGAAGGCAGTACGCTCAGCGAGACTCGCCTCAGCGCGCTCCGATCGAGCATGCGTGGAAGCTAGGCGAGCAGTCATGTCGTGCGCTTCGCGCGAATCATTGGCTATCGTGCTCATGAAGCTCGCGTCGCGCGACACCCTATCGCCGAACTGTTTGAACTCTGCCAACTGTTCGTTGCTCATGCTGCCCAGAACCTTTTGTTCCAGTGCCGATAAGCCAGACAGGTAGCTTTTGTCCGCGCTGGCGTTCAGCCGACCTCCAACTGCGCCGGCGGTTAATCCCAGGTGGCCGGCTGCTCCAAACGCGATACTGGCAACTTGAGACTGTGACAGTCCGGTGCTATCGGCCACGCTCTTTGATATCTGATCCAGCCTGTTCAGTGTTTCGCCCACCTGCTCAAAACTGCTGGACGTGGAGCCACTGCTCCTGCGCGATGAGTGCAAGTTGGTCAGGCCGCGTGAGAATGCTTCCGATAGTACGGCCGCGCGCTCAGTGCTGGCTGCGACAGCTTCGTTTCGTGCGGCGTCGGCTTGCCGACTTGCCTGCACCACATCCTGCTCGGACACCCGCATCGAAACCACCCTCGACGCAAACCCCTGGTTGCGCAGCAGACTGACTGCAGTCCGTCCGGTCAGCGCATTCGACGAGAACGTGTTCCCGCTCAGATCGTTTTGCCAACTGCCCATGAAGGCCGAGGTGCGGTTGGGCGCCAGTTGCATCTGGTCCATCCCGACGTTTCCCAGGGAGACGTTGCCGACGGTAGAAGCGGAGGTGCCGCCCGAGATCATTCCTTGTAGTCCCGACAAGCCACCGACCAGCGCAGTTCCGAAATTTTCCATGCGCTTCAGGGCGGCCCACGCTATGAAAGGAATGCTGATGGCGAGGTAACCGACGACGGCCTCGCCCGAGATCGCTCGCGAATAGATCGTCGAAGCAGTCTGCAAAGCCAGCGATTTGCCCCCCGTTCCGAGGTCGGCCGCCGCGGCGAGATCGTAAGCCGCATAGATCGAGGCCATGTAATTGAGAATGGCGTAGAGGGGTGGCCAGAGCTGGATCCATATCAGCACGGCCGAGTAGCCTTTGAAGGCCATCATCGTCTCCCGTCCGCTGGTGAGCAGGAGCAACAGCACAAAGAGCGGGAACATCGCGTAGGTTACCGCCTCGACCACGTTTCTAAAAACGGGCAAGGCCTGCTCGGCCACCTTGCCGTAATTGAGCCAAGAGGCATTCTGCTGGGCGACCGCCTGAGCGCGGCCGACCGCCAACACCATCGCCGCCGGATCATTGACCTTCTGACCGACGATCTTGCTGGTGTCCTCAAGCGCGTTGAGCATGGCGTTCTGCCGGATGAGATCGGCCGCCGTTGCCGCGGCGGTGGCGATGCTGTTCTTGAGATAGGCCTGCTGGATTTGCCCGGCGATGGCCGCTGCAGCGGCAGCGCCGGGCAAGGTCGGATTGAGCTGAAAGGCCAGGCGCCCCTGGATGCGGCTGATTTGGGCCGGCAAGCGGCCATTGAGGCTCAGATAGACATTGGGGCAGGTATCGACGCCGACACTGCCGCCAGCGCCGGTCAGCGTACTGAAGCGTGCCGGATTGGGTGAAGCCATCAGCGGCCAGACATCGTCCGATGCAGAAAAAACTGCCGGATCGAGCGTGCCGTCGATCAGGTCATAGGTCGTGCAGTTGTGGATGAAGTTGATCAGGTCCGTGCGGAAAGCTGGATCCTGAAACACCACGTTGCCGGTCTCGCGGATCATCCGGTTACCGAACATCAGTCCATTCTGCTGGTAGCTCAATTCGACCGGGAGTGCTCCCGCGCCCGGGATAACCTGAAAGGCTGTTTCAAAGAGACTAGTCAGCGTATTGCCAATGGTACTGGTGATGCTGCCGAGTGCGGCCACCCCGAACGGCACGTTGCCGACGACTTTGACGGCAGAACCGCCGGTCTTGTCCACGATGCCCACCGTGACCTTGGGCACGATCAACACCGAAAAGACCAAC
>WBZP01000895.1_pt1 | contig 38868 bp, 38 predicted proteins | sample 5204301 | NCBI WGS metagenome assembly WBZP01 (sample SAMN12412401, study PRJNA552823) | activated sludge metagenome | isolation source: activated sludge from nitrification reactor of wastewater treatment plant... | place: USA: Pennsylvania | collected 2017
TGTGGTCGCTCTTACCCTTACTCTTCAAAACAACCCGAAACCCGAAACCCGGAACAAATAACCCACACGACCCGCATATCCTCCGACACCGCCCAACATGCTCTCATGCTGTTGTGGTCGCTTCACCGATCATCCAAAAAAACAACTCGAAACCCGGAACCCGAAACCCGGAACAAAAAAACCACATGACCCGCATATCCTCCGACACCGTCCAACACGCTCTGACGCTGTTGCGGTCACGTTAATGATCATCCAAAAAACAACTCGAAACCCGGAACCCGAAACCCGGAACAAAAAACCCACACGACCCGCATATCCTCCGACACCGTCCAACACGCTCTGATGCTGTTGTGGTCGCTTCACCGATCATCCAAAAAAAAACAACTCGAAACCCGAAACCCGAAACCCGGAACAAAAAACCCACATGACCCGCTTATCCTCCGACACCGTCACCTGCCCCAAGAACCCGGAAACGATCTTCGGTTTCTTATCCGACTTCAATAATTTTCAGCGACTGATGCCGGACCAGGTCACGAACTGGCAATCCACTTCCGATAGTTGCAGCTTTACCATTGCCGGCATGGCAACCCTGGGCATGCGGATTCAGGAAAAAACGCCCCACAGCAGCATCAAAGTCGTACGCGACGGCAAAGCGCCTTTCGATTTCAACCTGACGTGTACCATTGCGCCGAACGGCACAGGCTCGGACGTACAATTGTTGTTTGATGCCGACCTGAACCCGATGCTCAAAATGATGGCCGAGCGCCCACTCACCAACTTCCTGAACCTGCTGGCGCATAAGATGAAGGAGATCTGACAGGAGACCTCAGCAGTCGAGTACGTACCGGATGGACTTCAGGTCGTACTGCAAAACCGATCCGTCCTCGTGTTCAAGGCAAAGCCGGCCTTCCGGAGTAATGTCCTTGAAAAGCGCCCGGAAGGTGCCGTTGGAATCGCTGAACAACGCCCATACTCCCCGCCGGTATTGTCTCGCAATGAACTCCTGCCGCAAGCCTTCCGTTTTCCCTGTCTTCAACTGAAGGTAACGATGCTCCAGGCGGTTACACAATTCGATCACAACGCTTTCGATCTCGTGCTGGTGCCGGGTCAGTACCGCGAGTGAAACCGGATTCGGCAACTCTGCCGGGAACATCGTTTCGTTCACGTTGAATCCGACTCCCAGCACACAGGCACCGATCCTGCTGCCCTGAATCGTGTTCTCGATCAGCAGGCCGGCGACCTTCCCGCCGTTCACATAGATGTCGTTCGGCCATTTGATTTGCACCTCTTCCGTGATGAACGATGCTACGGTGTCTGAAACAGCTAAACTGAAAATTTCGTTAAGCCGGAAGATCTCCGACAAGGGCAGAAAGTCCGGACGGAAGTAAAAACTGGCCAACAGGTTCTTTCCTGGAGCGCTGAGCCAGCGGGTGCCGTGCTGACCGCGTCCTTCCGGTTGAACCGTTGTACTAACCAGCGCGCCTTCCGGAAGCGTCTCGCGCCGGAGCAATTCGCCCAGATAGGCATTGGTGGAGGCGACCGAGTCCAGGGCAAACCGCCTTCGGCCTGTGAATAAGGTTGTTAACTCGCGTGTCATACCGGGCAGTGGACAGGGCTGAACCCTTGGTAATTTAACAGGTACAATAAATTGCTTACCTTTGCGTCTCTATAATTAATTAATAACCAGCCGTTCACCCACCTGAATGCCCAAAACAAAAAAGGCCCCTGCGCGTAAAGTTGCTAAAAAATCCGTCCGTAAGCTGGCCGAACACGAACAGCTGCGCGACGCGATCATCGAGGGGATGCAGGAGAAGAAGGCGAAGGATATTGTCTGGATCGACTTACGCAACCTGAAAAATTCCGTTGCCGACTTTTTCGTCATCTGCCACGCCGACTCCCGGACACACATTGAATCCATCGCCCGCTCCATCGAAGAATTTGTTTACAAGAAATTGGGGGAAGAGCCGCTTCATTCCGAAGGACAAACAAATGCGGAATGGATCCTGCTGGATTATTTTACCGTCGTCGCCCACGTCTTCCTGCAGGATAAACGTGAATTCTACGGGCTGGAACGCCTGTGGGCAGATGCCGATATCCAACGCATCGCAAGTAACTATTAAACCAAAACATTGTTAAGCTGTCGACCGTCTGCGAATCCGTGTGCGTGACACGCGGAACGGTTGTACGGTTTCAGTACGTCTACCATGAGTGAGGAGAAGAAAAACCCGGAGCAGCGTGAGAGCGGCAATAAGGGCGGCGGCAAGAAACTGCCGGGTCCGCCACGTTTTAATTTCAATTTCTATTGGATCTATGGGATCATCATCGTCATCCTGATCCTGACCCAGTTATTCCAATGGGGCGGAACCGAACGCAAGACCACCTTCGATAAATTCGAGCGAAACATGCTCATGACGAAGGATGTCGATCGGATCGTCGTGACCAACGATGTCGCCCACATTTACATCAAGCCGGAACGGTTAAAGGAGGACAAGTATAAGGACGTCCGCACCAAGACCTGGGGCAACATCGATAATCCGGGACCGCACTTCATCCTGAATACCGGGCCGGCTGAATTATTCGCCAAGAAGATCGAAGAAGCCCAGAAAGATTTCCCCGCAGAGGAGCGCGTTTCACTCGAATACGAGCAAGACAACCGCACCCTCTGGGACATGTTCTTCACCTGGATCCCGACGATCGCCTTCTTCGTGCTGATCTGGGTGCTGGTCATGCGGCGCATGAACACGGCTGGCGGCGGCAGCCAGATCTTCAACATCGGCAAATCGAAAGCGCAACTGTTCGACAAGGAGTTGCAAGTGAAGGTGACCTTCAACGACGTTGCCGGGCTCGAAGAGGCAAAGGTCGAAGTGATGGAAATCGTCGACTTCCTCAAGAACCCGAAAAAGTACACCCAACTCGGCGGCAAGATCCCGCGCGGTGCATTGCTGGTCGGTCCTCCCGGAACCGGGAAAACCTTGCTGGCCAAAGCCGTGGCCGGTGAAGCGCAGGTGCCGTTTTTCAGCCTGTCAGGCTCCGATTTCGTCGAGATGTTCGTTGGCGTCGGCGCATCACGCGTTCGCGACCTGTTCCGCCAGGCCAAGGAGAAAGCGCCTTGTATCATCTTCATTGACGAGATCGACGCGATCGGCCGCGCGCGCGGCAAATCACCTTCCTTCAGCGCCAACGACGAACGCGAAAGCACGCTCAACCAGTTGCTTACCGAGATGGACGGCTTCGGCAGCAACTCCGGTGTTATCGTGCTCGCGGCGACCAACCGCGCCGACATCCTCGACCGAGCGCTGCTTCGTCCCGGACGATTCGACCGGCAGATCTACGTTGAGTTGCCCGACCTGAATGGACGCCATGCCATCTTTAACGTTCACCTGAAACCGCTGAAGACCAACGAAACGGTTGATGTGGAATTTCTCGCCCGTCAGACACCGGGCTTCTCCGGCGCGGACATTGCCAACGTCTGTAACGAAGCCGCGCTCATCGCGGCTCGGAAGAACAAACAAGTCATCGAACGACAGGATTTCCTCGACGCCATTGACCGTATCATCGGTGGTCTGGAAAAGAAAAACAAGATCATCTCCTCACAGGAGAAAAAGGTGATCGCTTATCACGAGGCGGGCCATGCTTCGGTAAGCTGGTTGCTCGAACATGCCCATCCGCTCGTCAAGGTGACCATTGTCCCGCGTGGAAATTCACTCGGTGCCGCCTGGTACCTGCCGGAAGAACGGCAGATCACCACGAAGGAGCAGATCATGGACGAAATCTGCGCCGCCCTCGGTGGCCGTGCCGCGGAAGACATCATCTTCGGGAAAGTATCGACCGGAGCGCTCAGCGATCTGGAGAAGATCACCAAACAGGCTTACGCTATGGTGACCATTTACGGCTTGAACGAAAAGATCGGCAACATCAGCTTCTACGATTCGACCGGCCAACAGGAATACAACTTCGGCAAACCGTACAGTGAGCTCACCGCTCAGACCATCGATCAGGAAGTAAAGAAGATGATCGATGAAGCATACGAAAGAACGCGCAACCTGCTCATGAAGAACAAGGAGAAGCTCGACCAACTCGCGCAGCGACTCCTGGAACGCGAAGTCATTTTCAAGGAAGACCTTGAACAGATCTTCGGCAAGCGCCAGTGGGAAGACCGGGAGGTACCGAGCCTGAAAGCTCCATCCTCGAACGGAAATTCCACGGCCACGCCTCCGGCAGTCCAGGATCCCGCTCCAACCGTTCCTCCGGAGCCCGGACCCGCCCTCACCGGAGGGCAAGCCTGAACCAGACTGATAGGGAGCGGCGCCAGTGGGCGCCGCTCTTTTTTTACCTCCGCCAATTACCCAATTCGTATCTTCGTTGAGTTCGAACGCGCATAGCGTATGCAAGAGAGTACGACCCGGGAAAAAGTCCTCAAACGGATCCGCCAGGCGCTGATCCACAAGACCAATCCGCAGTTTCCGGTCATTGACTGGGAAAAGAATGTCTATTCAGAAGGTCAAGCGGACAGCCTGGAAGAACAATTCGCCGAAGCTTTTCAGAAGATCGGCGGACGATTCGTCTATTGCGAGAACGAACTCGACTTCGCCGAGCAACTGGTTACGCTTGCCAGCGACTCCGGTTGGAAGCAGATCCATTGCACTGAACCCTGGCTGACGGAACTCTTTGACCGGGTGGATTTCCCATACGTCCGGGAGACAAATGAATACCCGGAAGAGATGGTCGGAATTACCGGATGTGAAGCCCTCGTCGCCCGGCTGGGCAGCATCCTCGTCTCCTCCCGCCAGGGCTCCGGACGCAGACTGTTCGTTGCACCGACCATTCACATCATCGTAGCACGCACGCATGACTTGGTGCGCGACCTCAGCGAGGCCCTGGCCCGGGTGAAAGCGAAATACGGTGAACAGTTCCCTTCCTTTGTCGCGTCACTTGCCGGTCCGAGTCGCACCGCCGATATCGAAAAGACCTTGGTTAGTCCGGCACACGGACCGCGGGACATCTATGTGTTCCTGATCGACACCAACGAAGCCTGAATGGAGCCGCAGTGGGAGCGTGTTTATTTCACCGGACAGATCCACCAGGCGGAGATCGCTCGTGAGATCCTGGAAGAAAACAGCATTCCTTCCGTCATCATCGACAAACGGGATTCCAGCTATCTTGTCGGTGATATTGAATTGTACGTCCGGCCGGAAGACCTTCCGCTCGCCCGGATCATCCTGAAGCAGCACGAACTGTGAACAACCTCACCCAACGCGTCCTCACCGCTATCGTCGGGGCATCCCTCCTGATCGGCGCAATTGTTTACAGCGAGGCCTCCTTCCTGCTCATCCTGTTGTTGATCACGGTCCTGTCACTGGTGGAATTCTACCGGCTCGCGGAAGGCGACGGGATCCGTCCGCAGACATCCTTCGGATTGTTGATCGCGGGGATCGTCTTCATCCCGCCGCTGCTGAACACATTCGGCATCGCGCTGAATCTCCTTCCCTTGTTGATCATCACACCGTTCATCGTGTTCATTCGGGAATTATACACCGGTGCCGAGAAGCCTTTCACCAACATCGCTTACACCCTGCTTGGACAGATCTACCTGGTCGCTCCGCTATTTCTATTTTACCTGTTCGGTTTCCAGGGAGTTGATCCTACGCATTATCATTGGGAGAACATCCTGGGCTTCCTTTTCATCCTGTGGGCCAGCGATACCGGCGGCTACTTTGCCGGTCGGTTTCTCGGCAAGCACAAACTCTTCGAACGCGTATCGCCCAAGAAAACATGGGAAGGCTGGATCGGCGGTTTGGTGCTCGCCTACGCGGTTGCCTGGATCGTCAGCGGCTATTTTACCAATTTCAATCGCACCGATTGGATGGTCATCGCCGGCCTCATCGTTGTTACCGGAACACTGGGCGATCTGGTGGAATCGCTTTTCAAGCGTAGCATCCAAATTAAGGACTCGGGCAGTTTGCTGCCCGGTCATGGAGGATTTCTGGATCGCTTCGACGGGCTTTTCATTTCCGTCCCGTTCGTGTTTACTTACCTCCTGCTACGCTGATGGGCCAACTCATGCGACGATTTCCGGACGCATGCCTGGCTTTCATCGCACTGGTTTACCTCTTGTTTGTCATCAATGTAAAATTCGGCAAGGATCGGTGGAAAGACATTATCGCCTACGACGGGAAAGGCTACTATGCCTACCTGCCCGCGCTTTGGATCTACCATGATCTGCAATTCAATTTTTATCCGGCGATCGAAGCGAAGTATTATACTGCGGCCGGATATTTCGACTATCGTGAAAAGGTCGGTGATGTTCGGCTGAATAAATTCAGCGTGGGTACAGCCGTCATGATGGCGCCGTTCTTTCTTGCCGGCGACCTCTTCGCGCACGCCAGCGGCGCAGCGATCGACGGCTGGTCTTTTCCCTATCAGGCCGCCATCAGTATTGCCGGCATCTTTTACGCATTGCTGGGGCTCGGGCTGTTGAGACGGACTTTCACTGTTTCCGGAGTGCCGGATATTCCTTCCGGGTTAATCCTCTTGAGCCTCGCGTTCGGGACACACCTGTTTTACTACGCCCTGAACGAACCTTCGATGTCGCATGTCTATTCCTTTGCAGCCATAGCCGCCTGGATCTACATCGGCCAACAGTATGCCAGGAGTCCCGACAGGTCCCGCATGTTTCAACTTGCCTTCTTACTCGGACTGTTGATCGTCATTCGTCCGGTAAATGGGATGGTGCTCTTTTCCCTTCCCTTCATCGCAGGACGAAACGGGTGGCACAACATCCTGAATTCGCTGAAAAGCCGACCATGGCGGTTGGTCTCCTTTGGTTCAATCGTCTTGGGTTGGATGCTGTTTCAGGTGCTGCTGAACTACGCCCAATCAGGAAGTCTGATCCTTTACACGTATGGTGAACAACGTCTGGACCTGTTGCACCCACACCTGTTCGATTTTTTGTTGAGCTACCGGAAAGGACTCTTCATTTATACACCCTGGTGTTTACTGGCCGTACTTGTTTCGCTCGTCTTGTTCCGCGATGATCCATGGCGCGCCATCAGCGGCATTGGATTCCTGGTGTTGGTGATCTGGGTGATCTCATCCTGGTCGCTCTGGTGGTACGGCGGAAGCTTTAGCTCGCGTCCCATGGTCGACTACCTGCCGTTCTTTGCACTCTTGTTGGGCGTGGCTTGGTCTGCCCTTCGTAAAAACAGGATAGTCCGGATCGGTTTACCCGCTGTACTGTTCCTCGTTGTTTTCGTCAATCAGGTGCAGACTTATCAGTACCGATACAACATCATCCATTGGGATAGCATGGACCGGGAGCACTATTTCCGGGTGTTCCTGCGGGTGGATCAATTGGGACAAAAAACAAATCCCAATGCCGACCTCCTGGAAAACCGTTGAGTCGAGCACCTATGTTATCAAGATAATCGCCGAAAACACCCTGTTTTAGGCCAATTTCGCGGAATGAACGGGGCGGTTTACCCGAATAAATTCCCCCAATCCCCCGGAATACCTACTTTTGTCGCCCCAATAGGAAAGCAGCATGGCTGTGGCAGAAAAAGCAGCGCAGAAACAAGCGCAACCCAAGGAGACTACCAATCCTTATGAATCCATGATCCAACGGTTCGATGTAGCCGCGAAGATCATCGGTCTCGATGAAGAGACGTACAATATCCTGAAAACCCCGCAACGTCAGTATGTCGTCAGCCTTCCGGTTGCGATGGACAACGGAAAAGTGCAGGTGTTCGAAGGTTACCGCATCATCCACAACACCAGTCGCGGACCGTCGAAAGGCGGCATTCGCTATGCACTGGAAGTCAATCAGGACGAAGTAAAAGCACTTGCTGCCTGGATGACGTGGAAATGCGCCATCGCCGACATCCCGTATGGCGGTGCAAAAGGCGGTATCACGGTTGACGCTTCCAAACTTTCGCTCGGAGAACTCGAGCGATTGACACGTGCCTATACCCGCGCGATGGTGGACGTTTTCGGCGTCGACAAAGACATCCCGGCTCCCGATGTCGCGACAGGACCGCGCGAGATGGCCTGGATCGTTGATGAATTCTCCCGTATGCAAGGTTCTTTCCAACCGGGTGTCGTGACCGGCAAGCCGCTTCACCTCGGAGGTTCCGAAGGTCGTGTTGAAGCGACCGGACGCGGAGTAAACACCGCGGCGCTCGAAGCCATGCGCCAGATGCGACTCGACCCGCGAAAAGCCACTGCCGCCGTGCAGGGATTCGGCAATGTCGGGAGCATTTCCGCCAAGTACATGGAAGACGCCGGCCTGCGCATTGTCGCCATCAGCGATCATACCGGAGCCTTCTACAATTCGAAGGGCATTTCCATCGGCGACGCGATCAAATACCGCAACGCCAACAACGGAGTACTGAAAGGATTCACTGGTGGGAAGTTGATCTCCAACGAAGAACTGCTCGCGCTGGATGTGGATGTGCTCGCACCCTGTGCACTGGAAAATCAGATCCGACAAGCCAATGCAGCGGATGTGAAAGCCCAGTTGATCGTGGAAGGCGCCAACGGACCCACTACGGCCGGGGCCGATAAGATCCTGCAGGAAAAAGGCATCATCGTCGTGCCCGATATTCTGGCCAATGGTGGAGGCGTGACCGTTTCCTACATGGAATGGACACAGAACCGGTTCGGCTACTACTATGCGGAAGACGAAATCAACAAGCGCGCCGACCGTTCCATGTCACGCGCATTCGAGAACGTCTGGGCTGTAGGTAAAAAGTACAAAGTTTCGATGCGCATCGCCGCCTATATCTTCGCGCTGGAGAAAGTCGCCAAGGCGGTTCAGTCGCGCGGCCATTATTGATCTAACCTCACCGGAAAGGCGTCACCCCCGACGCCTTTCTTCTTTTGCATAACTCGCCTCTGCCTATGCGGATCCACAAAGAAGGCTACGCTACGATCTCGCTCACGATCGTCGTCCTCCTCGCCCTCAACCTGCTGGCCGGATTTTTCCTCTCGGAAATCCACCTGTTGCGCCAGTTGTTGTTCGTCGTGTCGATCGTTCTGTTCCTCCTGGTCCTCCAGTTCTTCCGTCACCCGCAACGCAAGATCACCCGGAACGAGAAACAAATCATCGCCCCTGCAGACGGCAAAGTAGTGGTCATTGAAGAAACCCAGGAAGACGAATTCCTGAAAGATCGCCGCATCCAGGTCTCGATCTTCATGTCACCTGTCAACGTACACGTGAACCGCTACCCGATGAGCGGCAAGGTCGTGTACAGCCGCTACCATCCCGGTTTATACCTGGTAGCCTGGCATCCGAAGTCGTCCACCGAGAACGAACGCACCACGGTCGTCATCGAAAACGGAGCCAAGACGCAGGTACTGCTTCGTCAGATCGCCGGCGCTTTGGCCCGACGCATCGTTTGTTACCCGCAGGATGGTTGGATGGTAAAACAAGGAGAAGAGATGGGCTTCATCAAGTTCGGTTCCCGCGTCGACCTTTTCCTACCGCTCGACGCGAAGATCAAGGTGCAACTGGATCAGAAAACGCGCGGCGGTGAAACCGTCATCGCGGAACTTGCCTGATCGGTCCTTCGATCATATTACGAAATATCTTTTTAAGGTCGTCGCGCTGTTCCGCTGCGCGTATCGACCGTTTGTCCGTCACGTACCGTGAAGGAGAAGCTCAGCGTGTTGTTTGAATTATACCGACCGCTGCCTTCTATGGTATCACCGGAGATGATGGTGCGGATGAACGAAAAATCCGATCCGCTGACCGTTGCAGGAATGAAGGTGCCACTGCCGTAGCCATCAAAATTCTCGAACAAGACCTGATCCGGCGCGCTGTTCGATGCGGTAATGGTCATGTTGAAGTTGATTGAACCCTGCACCGAACCGGTTGATTGTCCCAGCCAGTCGCCCAGGAATTTTTCCCGGTCGTTACCGGAAATGTCCCCGTCATCGGTCTTTTCACACGAACTGAGTCCGAATACGATCAGGCAACAAAGCAGTCCGGGGAGCAGGATGCGTTTCATGGGATGAAGATAAGCAGGGAACAGCCGCGATAAAGCAAGCACTATGCCGGAAAAAGAACGGGCGAAGGTGAAGAACCCACGCCCGTATCCGTTGCATAACTTCGTTTATTTGAGTCGGCTTCCCAGGTCGAGCCGGAACTTCCGGGCGGTATCAAGCGCAATATCGTACCCCGCGTCCGCATGGCGGATCACACCCATTGCCGGATCATTGTGCAAGACGCGCTCGAGGCGCCGCTTCGCTTCTTCCGTTCCGTCAGCGACGATGACCATACCGGCGTGAATGGAATATCCCATACCGACTCCGCCGCCGTGGTGGAGCGAAACCCAGCTCGCACCACCTGCCGTGTTAATCAAGGCGTTCAGGAGTGGCCAGTCAGCGATCGCGTCGGACCCATCCAGCATGGCTTCGGTTTCCCGGTTGGGAGATGCCACTGAACCCGTATCGAGGTGGTCACGGCCGATCACGATGGGCCCTTTGACTTTGCCCGTTCTTACCAGTTCATTGAAGGCAAGCCCGGCCCTGGCTCGTTCACCCATGCCGAGCCAGCAGATGCGCGCCGGCAAACCCTGGAAGGCGATACGCTCCTGTGCCATTCGGATCCAGCGATGGAGGGAAGTGTTCTCCGGAAAAAGTTCGAGAATAACCTTATCGGTCTCTGCGATATCCTGAGGATCACCCGACAGGGCCGCCCAACGGAACGGTCCTTTGCCTTCGCAAAAGAGCGGACGGATGTAAGCCGGAACGAAACCGGGGAAATCAAACGCGTTCTGAACGCCGCGCTCCTGTGCGCGTGCGCGCAGGTTGTTACCGTAATCAAACGTGATGGCGCCTTGCTGTTGCATATACAGCATCAGGCGCACGTGCTCGGCCATGGCGTCGTAAGCCAGGTCGATGTATTGCTTCGGGTTCGATTCGCGCAGCACATTGGCCTCGGCGATCGTCAGCCTTTCGGGCAGATATCCTACCAGGGGATCGTGTGCGGAAGTCTGATCGGTCAATACGTCCGGTACGATACCACGCTGCTTCAGACGTTGCAGCATATGAACCGCGGTACAAATGACGCCGATCGACTTATTCTCCCCCTTGGCTTTGAACTCCAGGGCAAGGTCAATGGCTTTGTCGAGGTCGTGCTCGATGATATCAAGGTAGCGGGTTTCCACGCGCTTCTGTGCACGCCACTCCTCCACTTCAGCGGCAAGGCAGACGCCTTCCGCCATGGTGATGGCCAAGGGTTGCGCACCGCCCATTCCGCCAAGACCCGCAGTAACGCAGAGTCGGCCCTTAAGGGAACCGCCGAAGTGTTTTTCGGCAACCGCGTTGAAGGTCTCATACGTTCCCTGCACGATTCCCTGTGAGCCGATGTAGATCCAGGACCCGGCGGTCATCTGACCGTACATGATGAGTCCTTTTTTCTCCAGTTCGTCAAAGACGTCCCAGGTAGCCCACTTGGGAACCAACTGTGAATTACTGATCAGGACCCGCGGCGCGTCACGATGCGTCGGAAGAATACCGACCGGCTTTCCGCTTTGGACTAGCAGCGTTTCATCGTCGCGCAAGTCCTTCAACGCTTTTACGATCAGCTCGAAGCTCTCCACATTCCGCGCCGCCTTTCCACGGCCGCCGTACACGACCAGGTCTTCGGGCCGTTCGGCCACTTCCGGATCAAGGTTGTTCAACAACATCCGAAGTGCGGCTTCCTGGATCCAGCCTTTACAACTGAGGAGGGTGCCGTGCGGCGTTTTTGTTTTCGTCAGGTCGAGCTTTTCGGTGCCTAGGGTCTTTGACATAGCTGCAGTGTCAGGATGGGTATTTTCGCTTCTTGGTGTCGTCCTTCTTCCTCCACGGACAATGGCGGCAACCGCTTTGACAACAGTAACCCCGCTTGAGGTGGTATTTTTCGGTAAAGACGACGTAGCCTTCCGGAGAGAGGTAATAGTCTTCAGGATCGAACTTGTCTGTGAACTTCATGGGTCCGCAAATCTTCGGATCACGCCGTCGGGAAATGAACGGTAAATTTTAGCAAATTTAAGCAATCCGACAGCCTTCTCCAATGTCGGAATATGCTGATTATTATGCCGTTAGCCTTACCCGAACAGCGGATCATCCAGACTGTATCGCTTCCGAACAAGGAAATCGGGCTATTTGTTCAGCGCGACGATCTGTCGGACCCCTGGTTGGGCGGAAACAAAGTTTACAAACTCCGCGAAAACCTGATGGCCTTTCGCCGTTCAGGAAAAAAGGCCCTGCTTACATTCGGCGGGGCCTGGTCGAACCATCTGGTTGCTACTGCGGAACTCTGCCGCCGCGCAGGAATTCCCGTTGTTGGGATCGTCCGGGGCGAAGAGAACCGGAATCCGCGACTCGACTTTCTTCGTTCGGCGGGCATGCGATTGGTCTTCTCCGAGCGCGAACAATATCGGCGCAAAGAAGACGAAGCATCGCAGACTTTCTACTGCCAGGCTGCCGCACGGGAACTGGACTGTTCGCCATCGGATTTCCAGGTAGTTCCTGAAGGTGGCTCGAATGAAGCCGGCTTCCAGGGAAGTAAACGGATCCTGGATCCGGCGATCTCTTCGACCTTCACCCATGTTGTAGTGGCCTGTGGAACCGGAACGACGCTTGCCGGACTCACGGCATCCTTGCTACCGCATCAACAGGCCATCGGGATCGCGGTGGTGCATGATCTGAAGAATATCCGTGAACGGCTTCGCACGTTCGGGGTAAAGGACGAGCGCTATATCCTCCTCGACGATTTCGTCTTTGGCGGATATGCCAAAAAAAATGCGGAGCTGCTCGAATTTTGTACCCAATTCGGGGTTGATACAGGCATCCCCATCGAACCCGTCTATACCGGAAAAGCATTTTTTGCGGTTATCCGGATGATCAACGAAAACTACTTCCCTAAAGGCAGTAAGGTGCTGATCATCCACACGGGTGGCTTGTATCCGTGCGATGCAGCATTCGAAATCTGCACAAGTAGCAAATTGGCTGTATCCAATTCGTAAAATTGCCGTTCAAAGGGATAAGAAAATAGCCCTGGATTCCGTTATGTCTTTCGTGAAATGCTTCCGCCGAATTTTACCCGCCGCCCTGTCGGTGCTGTCCGCCTTTTCGGCGGGTGCCAGTGACGCGGTAAAACTGACCCGGACCGAGTATATCAGCCTGTACAAGGACGATGCGATCCGGGAAATGTATCGTTCGGGCGTTCCGGCCAGCATTACACTTGCCCAGGCCTGCCTCGAATCAAGTGACGGCAACAGTCCGCTGGCAAAAGTGGCGAATAACCACTTTGGCATTAAGTGTTCCAACTGGGACGGCCCGGGCTATTACCAGGACGACGACAAGCCGAATGAATGTTTTCGGAAATACAACTCGGTCTTTGAATCCTTCGACGACCATTCGAATTTCTTGAAGACCCGTCCGCGCTATTCCTTTTTATTCGAACTCAATCGTACCGATTACAAAGGTTGGGCGCACGGTCTGAAGAAGGCCGGCTACGCAACTGATCCGACCTACGCGAACCGACTCATCAAGATCATTGAAGAGCACAACCTGCACGTCTACGATCTTGCAGAGAATCCGGAAAACCGGCCGATCGCCAGCACCAACACCATCGTTCCGGTGGAGGCACGTCCCCTCCCACCCGTTGAAAACACGGTACGTGAGCAACGGGTGTTTGTCCCCAGTGTTGAGCCGGTGGACATGTTCTCCAACCGCCGCATCGAACGGAACAACGGGGTGGAGTTCATTCGTGCGCGCAAGGGCGATACGTTCGAGTCACTTTCCCGTGAATTGAGCTACGGATATTGGCAATTGCCTAAATACAACGAACTGCCCGAGAACACCCCGTTATTCGAAGGACAGATCATTTACATCAAACCGAAAAAACGCGACGCGGACACCCGTTTCTACGTCGTAAAACCCGGTGATACCGTCCATTCCGTTTCCCAGGAACTTGGTATGAAGACCCGTTTTCTTTGCAAGTACAACGAGCTGGAAGAATCGGCCAGCCTTGCACCGGGCACACGACTTCAGGTAGCGGAATAAGTTCCGTTCAGAACGTGATCCTTACGAAGTACAGTTTATTCTGCCGGTAAGCGGGCAGCAGCAGCGTTTCCTCGTCGACCTGTTTACCGGATCGCGGGATGATGGCGACGCGCTCCACTTCATTGAAAAGCGTTTCCGTCCGTTGCGCGCCTTTTCCGTCAACGATCGATAACAGCACGGACGAATCGTCGTCGATGTATTTATTGAAGAGGGAATACTGCATTCCATTGGAAACGACGGAACAGTAGGACGAATAGTAGCCGCTATCGTCGATCGAATTCTGGTCCTTTTGAACCACGTTGCTCCAGGAGATACTGCCGGCGGGATCCATGGAGATCAGCAGGATGTTGCCGAAATGGTAATAGTAATGCGTCACACTGGCCTGCATGTAGAAATCCCAATACGTACGAGTGGTCTGGTAAAAGGACTCCGCGACGATCACCGCGCCCCCGTCGTTACGCAGGATGATCCGGTCGATCGAGTAGTTGACCAACTCCCCACTGCCCCGGTCACGGCGATCGCCGGACGTTTTACGCACGAACTCCTGGCTGAAGGGAGCCGTCAAAACCCGCGTGGTCGTGAGCGCATCCTCTTCCAGGCCGTAATAGAAAACACCGGACGTCGTGTAGTTGGTTTTATCCGAGTAAAAACCTGCGACGACAATTCGGTTATTGCGGTTATCGGCCGCCAGCGAAACGTCCGTCAGAAAACGATCCTGCACTTTGATCTCCTGATTGACCAGGCGATCACCGGAATGCTGATAACCCAAGAGGCGGTAATAGCTCTCTCCTGGCGCTTTGACTTTCTTGTCTGTCAGGAACTCGATACCAAGAATGTAGAAGTTCCCCCGTTCGGTGAGCACATAACGAAGCGGTGAAAACCGGGGTTGTTCGGTATCGACCGGGATCTCTCTCCGGTAAAGCAACGACAATGCAGTATCGAGCAGCACCGCTTCGAACGATTGTCTCGAACCATCCGATGGGACTTTTCGGTAGGTGAAAACGAACTGTGATTCGTCACGATTCAGCAGAATACCCGGCTTGTTGTCTTCATCGAGCCTGCTTACCGCGACGGTATCGATCAGGACTGGGGTGCCGATGTAGGCTGCACCCGCGCCAAGATACTGGGCATAGAAACGAAACTGTCGGGTGGACTTATCCTGCCCATAGGAAACCACCAGGACGCGGCCATTGACCACCTTGATATCTGCGAATCGGGTATCATCCGATTGGGCGTTGAGTTCGCCTTCCCATCGCAGCGCCATTTCCATGGAAAAGTACTGAAGGAAATACTTCCGACTGCGCAGTCCTGCCCGATCGCGGTCGGTATCAAGGCTGATGTTGCTGCGCAATACGAAAAACCCTTCGTCATCGCCTCCGATGATCTTGAGGTAGGGGAATTTCGGGTTTTCTGGAAGCGTTGGCGACCACTTTATCTCCCTGCCAAAGCCGGGAAAAGCACCAATCAAGGTCAATAAAATCAGTGTACGTGAAAAAATTCCCAGCATAAAGCACTATCCATTTCGGATTCCAAAATTACTACTTTTAAGAAGGATTCCGTGGACTCGGCATCAACCCTTCGATCTTTATCAAATTTCAAGAACATGCGACAACATTCACTTTTGACAACAATGTTTTTCCTGTTGGCGTTCTCGGCTTTTGCCACTCAAACAACTCAAGACCGGAAGCTTCCCTTCGAAAAAGAAAGCGAAATCGCAGCATCGAATGGAGGTTTGTCAGTCCAGTTCATACTTGATGTTCCCGATTGCGATTCGCTTTGTATCGGACAATTCTCCTGCTTCGTGCAAGGCGGTGTACCACCCTTCACTTATAGTTGGTCGACCGGCTCAATAGACAGTTTCACTACGGGCGTTTGCGCACAATCCCAGATCAGTCTATACGTCGAGGACTCCGTAGGCGATTGGGTCAACACGGTATATTTCGTTCCACAGCCCTTACGGTTCCTGGTGACGACCACCCCGGCCAGTTGCGCAACATGCTGCGACGGCAGCGGACTTGGAACCGTCAGCACTTCGTGCTCGCTCCCCGTTACTTATCTTTGGAATCCTGGCATGGTTACTCTTCCCACCATAAATAACATGTGCGGGAATATCACTTATAGCCTATGCGTTACGGATGTATGTGGATGCACCTTATGCGACACACTAATACTCTGCGGGTTTCCTGCCGGGACCTCTAACCTCATCGCCGATCGGCCAGTATTCCAGGCAACCTATGCATCAGCCGGTCAATGCATCATGGCTTCCCTATTGGATGGACCATCCACCGCGCAGTTCGACTTATATGATCTTCAAGGCAGAAAGATCCTGCAATCGACTCTGGAGAAAAGCGAAACCAGAAGCATCAACGCGGCCGCCCTGGCTTCCGGAACTTATCTTGTCGTGGTAAGCGATGAAAATCGTCTGCTCGGAAATCAACTGCTCGTCATACCCTGACTACTTCCTGTTCCATGATGCGTAAATCTGGTATAAGCCTTCTCGTATTTCAAATCTTCCTGCTGATCCAAGCGGAAGCGCAATCGCCCGACCTTACCCGTCTGACCGACTGGATGGCCGGATCTTACAGCAGTGAGGCGCAGCACTTACGCGACACTGCCAACTATTTCGACATCCGTTTGCTGATGGCTCCTATCTGGAAAGAACGATCGGATGGTCATTGGTTTTACGTGGAGCAGGCCGTTGCCGATTACCTTGATAAACCCTACCGCCAACGGGTTTACCGCATCCACGAAATCGAACCCGGTGTTTTCGAGAGCGTCATATACACCCTGCAGGAACCCTTGCGTTTCACCCACCATCCGGAACTGCTGGAGAAACTTCCAATTGACAGTCTGACCGAGAAGAAAGGATGCTCCGTAATACTGCGAAAGCAAGCCGACGGACAGTTCGCCGGAAGCACGGTGGGTAAGCAATGTCCGAGCGACCGAAAGGGCGCTGCCTATGCTACCTCGGAAGTAACGATCACCCCGGAACGTTTGCTTTCCTGGGACCGTGGTTATAACGAAAAAGACGAGCAGGTCTGGGGCGCGGAGAAAGGCGGTTACGAATTCGTCAAGTTGAAGGGTCGCTAACGCGCTTTCCCGCTTGTACTATAGTCCTTCCAAAATAGTGGACGGCAGGGTTTGACCCGCGCCTGTAAAACCCGGTCCAATACGTCCGGGCATTTTCGTACGAACTGCTGGATGTCCTGCTCCGATTCGGCCTCCATGAGGGACACGATGCCGCTTCCATTTTCAAAGGAGGCTGCCATGACCAGGGAACCTTCGCGGAAGGCTTTTTGCAAATACAATTCGTGCCTGCTCAGATCGACCGATTGAAAGGTGCGTTGCGCAGGAAATGATTCGCCCATCGTCCACAAGACGAAGTAAAGGCGCTTGAGCGAGGCAGAACGCTCGTCCACGGGTGGGGGTTGCATGGCCGGAAGCATTATGAAGGCCGAAGGAAATACATCGGGCACCGACAAGTTTCACGGAAGTGTTAGGGATTGTCAGGGATGGATCATTTTGCGGTGGTGGGTGAAGAGGAGGTTAGTGAATAGTAAACAGTGAACAGTGAACAGTGAATTTTTCCTGCCGAAGCTTTAACGTAGGCAGGAGTGAATAGTGAGGCTGAAAACCTCACTTCAGGTTTTTATACAGAAATGAACAGACGGAATAAGTATTAATGGGATTTGGAAATACTTTGCGATTTCATGCTTAGCATGTAACAGGCGACAAGAATTGTAACCATGGCGGAGGTTCCGAAGGCCACAAAGGGTCCAAAGACGGTCCAGAGTATACCGGTCAGCGTGCTGGATAACAGCGTCGCGATACTTTGGAAAGCGGTAAATGTACCAACCGCTGTTGCTGTGTCCTTTTTTTCGCACACAGTCGTTATCCACGCTTTGGCAATACTTTCGGTTGCCGCGGCATAGATTCCATAGAAGGCAAGAAGAATCATGTAAATCTCAATCGAAGAACTCACTGCGAAGCCTGCATACACTCCTGCAAACAAAAACAAACCCATCACCAGCACATTTCGAAAACCGAAACGATCAGCGACCATTCCAAGCGGATAAGCTGCCAGCGCGTAAATGAGATTATAGAAGCAATAAGCGCCGATCACTGCCGGATCGCTCATTCCCGATTCGCGCATGCGCAACAAAAGAAAAATATCCGAACTGTTGACGAGTGCAAAGACCAGCAGCGCTGCGACGAGTTTACGATATGCCGGATCCGCAATTCGCCAATAGCGAGTAAAATCAAGGAACCGAACCGGCGAAACCGTTTTTGCCTGATTCTGGGCTCTTCTTTCACGCAGAAACATGGTAAGTACGATAGCCCCAAAACCAGGCAGAAACGCAAGTAGAAACAAGTGTCTATATGCGCCCGGGTGATAACTCAAATAGAGCAAGGCAACCAGCGGACCAAGTACCGCACCGATCGTGTCCATTGCTCGATGGAATCCGAACACACGAGCCTTTGTTGCAACCGAAGCGTCAGCCGACAGCAATGCGTCGCGGGCACCGGTTCGTATCCCTTTGCCGACGCGATCGATGGTCCGGGCAAAGAAGACGCCAACCGGACGAACAGTAATCGCGAACAGAGGTTTGGAAATGGCACTCAAAGCATAACCCCATTGGACAAATGGCAGCCTGCGCCCCTTCACATCGCTCAGATGTCCGAAATAACCTTTACTCAAACCTGCTATCGCCTCCGCAATGCCTTCCAGCAATCCGATCAACGCCATGGAAAAACCAATCGAACGCAGGTATCCGGGCATGACAGGATACAAAAGCTCACTGGCGAGGTCCGTACACAGGCTTATCAGAGAAAGCAGCAGAACGTTTCTGGATATCAATCTGGACATCGTATGCTTATAATCCGGGTTGGAACGCTGAACTTCGTTTGAAGCGAAAAAATACGTCCAAGTTTTTAGGAAATGATCGAAACAGCTATATTTGCACTCCTTTTTCAACAAAATCCGCCGACTTTGATTGTGCTAAACTGTTGAAAAAGAGATCATTGGGAGCATAGCTCAGCTGGTTCAGAGCATCTGCCTTACAAGCAGAGGGTCACAGGTTCGAACCCTGTTGCTCCCACAAAACGGAAACCCACCCTTGCGGTGGGTTTCTGCATTTATGGGGTAGTTGTATATACTATACAGCAAAAAAGCTGATCGGTTCTATATCGGGAGCACGGCCTATCCTGTTGAGCAGCGGTTGCGCAAACACCTCACGAATCACAGAGGTTATACATCCCGGTTCAAAGATTGGGTTATCGCATACAAGGAGCTTTATGGAACATACAACGAAGCCAGGAAACGGGAAATGGAACTGAAGCGATCGAAAGATCGCTAGTTACTCGAGCGATTGATTTCAGCAGGGGCAGAGCATCCCGGCTAACAGCCGGGAGGGTCACAGAGCCTGTCCCGGTTTACCGGGATTCGAACCCTGTTGCTCCCACAAAACGGAAACCCACCCTTTTTTTTATCGGCTGTTTGGGCACCAGCTAGCCTCTCTGGCTAAACCATCAGCTTATTTGACTTGCCTTCATCGCCTCCGCTACTACAAAGGTGCTGCCGGCGATGAGTATGAGATCCCGCTCGTTCGCCGATCGCATGGCGGAGGCTAAGGCCAGGGCTACGCTTGGATAGGCTTCTGCGCGAAGTCCGTGTTCGCGTAGTGCCTGGCACAGGGATGCCGCATCACGTCCTCTGGGCAAGTCCGGTTTGCAACAGTAGTAAGTGGCTGCGGCAGGCAACAAGGGTAGAATGCCCGAAAGGTCTTTGTCTTCAACCACACCGATCACCCAGTGTAAGTCCGTATGATTTTCATGCTCCAATTGTAGGAGGATCTCCCGAATGCCATCAAGGTTGTGACCTACATCCGCGATCACCTTCGGTTGTTCTTTCAGCAACTGCCAGCGTCCCATCAAACCGGTCAGACTCCTGACATCCCGTAATCCGCGCGCGACTGCAGCCTCCGGTATCTTCCAGCCCATTTCGCGCAATTGATAGATCGTCGCTAAAACACCCGCTACATTCTTGGTCTGGTACCGACCCGGCAATCCGATTGTATAATGCAACTGCACCGCACCTTCACGCTCGACCGACACGTTCAGGTCGCGCCCATCTCCTCCAATCGCTTCAACCTTGTACTCCTGATCCGCAACGCAGCTGTTTGAACCGGCGCGCTGAGCCGCGGATGTAAGGACATGGATGGTTTCAAGCTGACCTTCGCTGATGATCACCGGCACTCCCGGTTTAATGATACCGGCCTTTTCCGCCGCGATCTTCTCCAGGGTGTCACCCAGCAAATTCATGTGGTCCCAACCGATGTTGGTGATGAGTGCCACTTCCGGAGTAATCACATTGGTAGAGTCCAACCGACCGCCTAAGCCGGTCTCGATGATGGCGATGTCGACCTGTTCGTTCCTGAAATAATCGAACGCCAGGGCTACCGTCCATTCAAAGAAAGAAGGCTGGATGCGATCGAAAGCGGCGCGGTGAGCTTGAACGAATCCGGTCACCACCTCCTCCGGAACCATGCCACCGTTGACACGGATGCGCTCACGAAAGTCGAGTAAGTGCGGCGATGTATACAGACCGGTCTTGTAACCGGCGGCCTGCAGAACCGCTGCCAGCATATGCGAACTGGAGCCCTTACCGTTCGTTCCTGCCACGTGCACTGAACGGAATCCCTGCTCGGGATGGTCCAGCAATTCCATCAGGTGGTGTGTGTTGTCCAGGTTAGCCTTGTAGGCCACCGCGCCAACCCGATGAAACATCGGGAGACAGGAATACAGGTAGTCGAGGACCTCGGGATAGGTCATAGCCGGCAACAAAGAAAAGAAGGATTCCCCTACCCGAAGCGGGTTATTGTACGAGGAAGATGAAGGTCATGGTCCCCTTCTGGATATCGGCTCCGTCGGGACTGGGACTGAATTCGGCTTTCATGGCGGCCTCTTTCGCCAGGCGATACAGATACGAGCTGGTGGTCGTAGAACCACGACCGCCGGGGATGGCGCTGGTTACATGTCCATTCTTATCAACGGTAATTTCGACGACCACCTTGCCGGTCTCCTGCGAGCGATCGTTGACCTGCGGCTTCCGCGTCATGCGACGGCCTGCGAGGTCGAAGGAGAATCCATCGCCCTTACCACCGCCGGTACCTTTTCCGTCGCCACCGCCTTCTCCTCCACCGGTACCACTGCCCTTGCCGTAGTACTTCGAATTCGGATCACCCGTTGGGTCGCCCTGATCACCGGTGCCCTGACCGGTACCCTGGTTGCCGGTACCGGTCTTCGGACCTTTATACAAAGCACGGCTGTCCACCACGCGAACCGGTTCCGTTTTCACCGGCTGGGTCTTCGGCGTCGTCTCGCGGGGTGTCTTGGGAATGGTCTTGGCCGGGTCGGGTTTCTCTTTGGCAATTGGCGACTCTTCGATCTCCTGCGTCGCGAACTGTTCGTCCGGCGAAGGGACAGGGACCGAAGCCGACAGATTGGGATCCTCCGTGGTATTCGGCGACATGGGTTGCACTTCTCCACTCGCTTCGTCCACGTAGCCGATGTTCACGATCACTCCGCCTCCGCCTCCTGTTTCAGGAAAAGGAGGAATGGGTGTCGACATGACCGTAAACAACAGGATGAGAAACAACAACCCGTGTACGAGTACGGAAATGAGGATGGAGCGCGAACGAATGCCGGCTTCCGTAGCCATTTACTGCTGCTTGGAGGTTTGGGTGGCAAGCACCATTTTCACTTTTTTCCGGTTACCGATATCGAGCAGGTCGACCAGATTCTGAACCTGGACGGTCTTGTCGACTTTCAGCAGCGCGGTCGGGTCGGGCTGGCCTTTGATGGCCTGTTCGATCGCCGCTTCCAGCTGATCCGCCGGAACCGGCGTATTGTTGATGGCATACTGCAGATCCGCTGTCACCGAAATGGTCAAGGGGTGCTTGACGCTCTGGCTGCTGCTCTTGGCCGACGGAAGCAGGAGCTTCAGTACGTTCGGCGTTGCCAGCGTAGAGGTGATCAGGAAGAAGAGCAGGAGAAAGAACATGATATCGTTCAACGAAGCGGTGTATACTTCGCCGACGAGTCGGTTTCTTCTGCGGAAGTTCATGGTAGTGGTTGTCGGAGATCCGGAACTGCGACCTTATCCTTTCACGGGTTCTTCCAGCAGGTCGATGAACTGGACAGCGTTGATCTCCATTTTGTTGATGACACGGTCGATCATGTACACCAGGTAGTGATAACAGGCGTACGCGATCATACCTACGAGCAGACCGGCTGCCGAGGAGATCATCTTCACATACAAACCGCCGGAGATGGCGTTGATCTCAAGACTGTTTTGCAGGGCGATCTGATAGAAGATCTTGATCACGCCAAAAATCGTTCCGAGGAATCCGAACATCGGGGCGATACCGGAGATGGTACCCAGTACGTTCATGTTGTTCTCCATCTTGTAGATTTCGAGCTTGGCCACGTTTTCGATGGCTCCTTCGATCTCCTTCACCGGCTTCCCGAGGCGCATCAGACCCTTCTCGATCATGCGGGCCACCGGGGTGTTGGTGTTTTTACAGAGCGCCTTGGCGGCATCGATGTTGCCATTGTGCACGTAGTCGCGGATCTGATTCATGAAGTTCATGTCGATCTTGGAATTCTTCTTGATGGTGAAATACCGTTCGAAGAAGATATACAAGGCAGCGATCGACAGGATCGCGATGGGGATCAGGATCGGGCCGCCTTTTTCGGCCATCTCCCACAGCGAGATTGACTGAGACGGCGTAGGGAGGGTGGGGACGGTCGTACTGGCGGCAGCCGCCGAGTCGGCGATCGAACCCGTCGATTGGCTGATCTGCAAAATGATTCCGTTCAACATGGACGCTTTTCTTCTTTAATAGCCAACAAAATTACCCGGTTCAAGCCCCTGCATGGCTGCCTGGAGGGGTACTTGTTAACACGATTCTGTTAGCGGTAACGGAGTCGAGCTGCGGGATATTGAAAGGCCAGTGACAACTGCGTTTCGGGTTCCGGGTTTCGTGTTTCGGGTTCCGGGTTGAAGGTTGAAGGTTGAATGACAACCAAACTTTCAACTTTGAAACTGACCCGAAACTCGGAACCTGAAACCCGAAACATTCTCCTCTCTATTCTGCCAGAAGGCTGAAGTTCACCGGCAACACCATGGCGGTACTGACGCTTTCGCCTCCGTAGCGGCCTGGCGACCAACTGGGACCGTTCGTGAGCACTTTTTCAATTTCACTTTCCATTCCAAAGCCGATCGGTTTGAGGAAGGTGATTTCCTGAATACGACCGTCGCGACCTACGATGAATTGCACGAAGAATCGGCCGGATAATCCTTCCATTCTTGCCTGGGGTGTATAGCGCAATTTGCTTCTGAAGTATTTATAAAACGCATCCAAACCTCCGGGGAAATCGGGCGCGACTTCCACACTGGCCTGAGAAAAGACCTTCGGGGCCGGCAAGGTCGACAAACCTGCTGTTGGCGGACCAACTGGGCCGGTGACCGGATTGACAGGCCCTGGGCCGGGTGTGGGATCCACCGGACCGGGAACAGGAACAGGATCGACCGGTAAAGGGTCCTTTGCAACCGGTTTGAAGGCGTTTGGATCCCTTGGAGGAGTGATCGAAGACTTCCCGGCATTGGACTTTGGAAGAACCGAAGGCACGCTTGCCGGCGGCACACAGACGGACGGATTGACGAATACGATTCCGTCGCGCAGGCGGATCGGACTGTCGTGTGCCGGGCTGGGGAAAACCCAGCGCATCACTTTGGGAAGAAGGATTGCCATTCCGGCGAGGAGGCAACCGATCAGAAACGCACGGATCAATCGGGCTTCATAATTCACGCGCAAATCGTAAGCGCCATACCGCTTGTTCTTTCGTTCAAAAATCATTTCGGTGTACACCGACTTACTCGATCGAAGGAGTTTCATGGAAAGGATTTTCGGGAAGAGTCGGAGGCCGGGGGAATTCCATATGGGGTGGATAGGAGAAACTAGTAATTAGTAATTAGTAATTAGTAACTAGTAACTAGTAACTAGTAATTGGGGGATGGGGGATGGGGGATGGGGAATGGAGAATGGAGACTGAGGACTGAGGACTGAGGACTGGAAACAGTGGCCTGGGGTTGCTGTTTAAATGTTCTACTACCTAAAGTGGTTAATTTTACCGCCGACTTATTATAGGGACGAGGGACGTGGGACGAGGGACGTGGGACGTGGGACGAGGGACGTGGGACGAGGGACGAGGGACGAGGGACGTGGGACGTGGGACGAGGAGCGATGCATGCCTGCCGAAGCTTTAGCGAAAGCAGGGGCGAGGCAATGAATGCCTACTGCCTACTGCCTACCGCAAACCGATTCCCGCCTACTGCCTTCCGTTTACCGCTTAGTCAACGAAGACAGAAACGACAGCCTTTTCGTATCTTAGTCGGGTTATTCTCCACTTATGCGAACACTCCTATCGCTTGTCTTGCTAAGCTGTCTTGCCATGATCGCCCCTGCTTCCAGCAATGCGCAACTGTTGGTGACCTTTCCTGCTGCGGACAGTACGACGGTAACAGCCGATTGGTATCCGGTGAGCGATGAGTTTCCGACCATTCTGCTTTGTCACCAGAACCGGTTCAGCCGGGGTGAATACCAGGAAACGGCACTTCGTCTGAATAAATTCGGCTTTAACTGCCTGGCCATCGACCAACGTGTGGGCAGCGAGGTGAATGGCGTGATCAACCAGACCGCCCTGGAGGCGAAAGCAAAAGGCCAGCAACCGGAGTTTCCGGACGCTGAACAAGATATCCGCGCAGGACTCGACTTTCTCTATGACAAATACAACAAGCCCGTCCTGATCCTTGGAAGCTCGTATTCGGCTTCGCTCGCGCTTAAAATCGCGAACGGCAACAACAAAGTATCCGGCGTGATCGTTTTCAGTCCGGGCGAGTATTTCCAGGACAAGGATTTCACCCGCAACTCCATCAACGGACTGGACAAGCCGCTCTTCGCGACCTCCTCGCGGGAAGAATCCGACAAAGTAACCGACCTCTTGCGCGACGTGAATTCCAGGATCAAAGTACAGTACGTACCGAAAACCGCCGGCGACCATGGATCCAAAGTACTTTGGTCGAAGTCGTCCGACAATCAGGATTACTGGGCAGCGCTCATGAGCTTCCTGATGCGCATGAAAAAAATGCAATAAGCCTGGCAAGCAGGGAAATCTCTGACGTGTGCGTTCGACTATGATTCATCAGAAGTTCCTGCCGTTCGTCCTGTTTTTTTGCTTGTGCCTCTCAACAGCCTTTGCACAGAAAAACGTCACCACCGTAGGACTGCAATTCAAACCGATCTTCCCGCTTTCCTTCCTGGGCACCGGCACCCAAAGCCAATTGGAGCAGGGTGTGCAATTCGACTTTTCGCTCAAGAGCGGATTTGCCGCTGGCATGGTGGTTCGTCGGGGCATGACGGACCTGCTTTCGTTCGAAACAGGCATCAACTACGTCAAGCGAACGTTTACGCTTGACATTACCGATGCCAACTTCAATACGTCGAGCGATTTCCGGATGATCGCCTATGAAATACCGGCCTCGCTCCTGGCCTACATCCAGCTTGGCGAAAAGCTATACATGAACGCATCCATGGGCGCTTCCGCCGACATGTTCGCCAGCAGTCTGGAGACCAAAGGGGAAGGATACGAGCATCGATCCAAGCGAAAAAATGTCCTGCAGCCAGCCGTCATCGCCAACATCGGCTGGGAATACCGCACCGTGAAATCCGGCTACTGGTACCTCGGCGCGAGCTATCATCGCCCGTTCAATTACATTTATAATTCTCAGGTACAGTACCAGCGCGCCGGCAAGGATTTCATCGTCGAACAACGCCTGCTCGGCAATTATCTGACACTGGACCTTCGTTACTTTTTTCACGAAGACCCCGACAACCTGAAACGCAAGCGGGTCTACTACGAAAATTAACCGTTCAACTTGGGATTGTTCTTGTGGCGATCCTGGTCACGAGCGGTCTTTTTCTCCAGATTCTTTTGAAATGCTTCTTCCAGGTTAATGCCCGTTTGATTCGCCAGGCAAACCAACACGAACATCACATCCGCCAATTCATCCGCCAGCTCTTTTCCCTCGTCGGAAGGCTTCATGGATTGATCGCCATACTTCCGGGCCATGATCCTGGCCACCTCGCCTACCTCTTCCATCAGTATCGCCGTATTCGTGAGCTCGCTGAAATAACGTACACCATGCGTGCGGATCCAGTTGTCGACGGTGGTTTGGGCTTGGGAGAGGGTCATGGGGGTATTGGTGATTGGATATTAGAAATTAGATATTGGTGATTGGTGATTTGGGGTCTATAACCGGAAACTCGAAACCCGAAACCGGAAACTTCCAACCCCCATCATTCTTTCACTTTACTATCGATCCAGATCGTAACGGGGCCGTCGTTGATGAGACTTACTTTCATATCGGCCCCGAAGGTGCCGGAGGCGATTGGCTTACCGGTATCGCGTTGCAAGGCCGCTTTAAATTGCTCGTAGCGTGGAATAGCCGTTTCCGGTCGCGCCGCGTGGATGTAGGAAGGCCGGTTTCCTTTGGCTGTGGAAGCGTGCAGCGTGAATTGAGAAACGACCAGGATCTCGCCATCCACCTCGGTGACCGACCGATTCATCACACCCTGCTCGTCCGGGAAGATGCGAAGTCGGGCTATCTTACCCGATAACCAGTCGATATCCGTTTCATTGTCGGCCTCTTCGACGCCCACCAGTACGAGTAATCCCACGCCGATCTTCGCCGTGATCGCGCCGTCGATACGGACAGCAGCTTCCGAAACCCGTTGCAGCAATACGCGCATGACTCAGCGAAAATAGTCTTCGTTCATCAGAATGCTATGATAGCTCTCGTAACGGCTGAGCGCGATCTCCCCTTTTTCGACGGCAGGCAAGACCGCACAGCCCGTTTCATTCGTATGGATGCAATTGTTGAACTTGCATCCTTTTCCCACACGAAATATCTCCGGGAAAAAATGCGAGACTTCGTACTTGTCGAAGTCGATCGTACCGAACTCGCGGATACCCGGCGTATCGATGATGTAGCCTTTCTCCGGCAACTCGTGCATCTCCGCGAAGGTGGTCGTGTGCATGCCTTTCTGATGTTGACGGGAAATACCGGCGGTCTTCAATTGCTTGCCCGGGATCAGGGAATTGATCAGGGTCGACTTTCCTACACCGCTGTGACCGGAAAACAAGGTGATGGAACCCTTCAGATCGTTTGACAGCACATCCAGCCCCTCACCGCTTATCCCGGACACGGCATACACCTTGTACCCGATGGATTCGTACAGATCGCGCGCCTCATGTACGAAGGCCCAAACATCTTCGTCGTAGAGATCGGTCTTGTTCCAGACGATTCCCGCCGGAATCGAATAGGCTTCAGCGGTGGCCAGGAAGCGATCGATGAAACCGAGCGAGGTTCGTGGAAGGACCGGAGTCGCAACGACCAGCGCGCGGTCGAGATTGGCCGCGATGATTTGAACCTGTCGGGATAGCTTGACCGATTTTCGAATGATGTAATTCTTACGCACACCGATCGATGTGACCAGGCCGACATCGTCGCCCGGCTTCAATTCCACTTCGACCCGGTCGCCAACCGTGAGCGGATTGGTCGCCTCGAACCCCTTGAGCCGAAGGTTGCCGCGGATCCTGCATAAGAGCTCCTCCCCGCTGTCGAGCCGCACCAGGTACTGGCTGCCGGTGGATTTGGTTACAAGTCCGTGCACGGACCAAAGGTAGGAATCTCCACCGCCCCAAGTGGCCGGGCCAGTCTTAAAACCAACGCCCATTTCCTACCTTTGAGGGCAATGTCGGTCAGTGTACAGTCCATCAGCAAACGATACGGCGAACAGTTGGCGCTGGATGCCGTGAGTTTCGAGATCCCGAAAGGACACGTGGTCGGATTCCTGGGCCCTAACGGTGCCGGTAAATCGACGATGATGAAGATCCTGACCGGCTACCTTCCTCCCTCAGCCGGACGGGCTGCCGTTTGCGGCTTCGATGTTGTCGAAGAATCGCTGGAAGTACGCCGGCGCGTGGGCTACCTGCCGGAACACAATCCACTCTATCTCGATCTCTATGTCCGGGAATACCTGGAATTCGTTGCAGGCCTGTATCGGACCGGAGCCGGACAAGCAGGTCGTATCCGTGCCATGATCGAAGCAACCGGTCTCGGACCCGAACAGCATAAAAAGATCGGCGCCTTGTCGAAGGGCTATCGTCAGCGGGTCGGCCTGGCGCAAGCCCTGCTGCATGATCCCGAAGTGCTGATCCTCGACGAACCCACCTCCGGGCTCGACCCCAACCAACTCAGCGAGATCCGGTCCCTGATCAAATCCCTCGGCCGGGAAAAGACCGTTCTGCTTTCCACGCACATCATGCAGGAGGTAGAAGCGCTCTGCGACCGCGTCATCATCATCAACAAAGGCCGGATTGTGGCCGATGACACCACCGACTTACTCCGCCGGAAAGCCGCTCCGGAAGCGGCGATCCGGGTGTCGTTCGACCGCAATCCTACGCGCAGCCAATTGATGCAACTGAAAGGCGTCCGGGATGCCGAGAACATGACCGATACCCATTGGCGGATCGTTCCGGACGAAGGGCAGGATGTTCGACCTGAATTGCTGCGGTACGCGGTCGAAAACGGATTGACGGTCCAATCCTTGCAGGTGGAAGAACAACGGCTGGAGGATGTGTTCCAGTTACTCACCCGTTAGTTCATGACAAAGAAGCTACTCGCTGGACTCCTCTTGCTGATTGCCTCTACGGCATTCGAAGCGAAAGGGCAGGCCCTTAGCGCTTACACCGATTACCGGGGTTACCTGCAAGTCTTTGACCGCGGCATGTTTTACCAGGCAGAATATCTGCCGGTACGTTCCTATCAGGTCGGCGGAAACGCGGTCGCGTATATCGACAACCGCAGTGACTTCCGCATTTTCCAGAATGGAAAAGCGAATATGCAGGTCAACGCGGCCGACTTCTGGTACCAGGTCACCAATAACCTGATCGCCTACAAAGTGGGCAACGTCTTGTATGTCTATGACAACGGGCAGAAGAAAATCCTGAGTTATTACAACGACGGCGTTTACCTCGGCGACAGCCTGCTGGCCTGGTTCGACAACAGCAACTACCTGCTGAATATCTACTACAACGGACGAACGGCGGAACTGGAAAGCTCACTGCTGGAAAAGCCGAAAACGGTCAAAGCCGGAGCCAATACGCTGGCCTGGGTCAACCAGTCAAACTTTTTCAAGATCTTCTATCACGGCCAAACCTATACACTCGACAATATCCCTCCGCGCGAATTCCAGGCCGGGCGCGATATCGTAGGGTACGTAGATGACTACAATGGTTATTTCCACCTGTTCTATAAGGGTGATACCGCCAGTGTGGAGATATTTCCACCGGATTCCTTCAAAGTGGGGTGGTCTATTGCCGCGTATGTCGATAACCTCGGCGACTTTCGAATTTTCTCCGAGGGGGCGACCCGGAGGATCATGCCCGACCGGCCCGATTTCTTTTATGTGGTGGGCAATGTCATCTGCTGGGGCTACAACGGCGATTTCAATATTTTTTGGAATGGCAATACCTACGTTGTCGATCGATTCATCCCCCGGGAATTCAAGATCGGACCCAACGGAGTAGCCTATCTCGACGCGAGCAACCAGCTCAAATACTGGTACAAAGGCGAAAATGCCACAGCATCCTATGAATCCGTGCTGAATTACGCCCTAAACGGGGACGTCCTCAAATTCACCGTCGGGACGAATACGGTGAAGGTCTTTTTTGAGGGCAGGGTTTATTGAGGAGGGGCGAGGGACGAGACCGGGACCGAGGGACGAGACCGAGACCGAGACCGAGGGACGTGGAACGAGGTGCGGGGTACGAGACCGGGGGATGCGGCAAGGGCTATTGACCGTTGCTGTGGAAGTATACCCAAAACTGGAAACGCGGAACTCGAAACCCGGAACCCGGAACTCACACCCCGGAACTCTCTTTTCCTTATCTTTGCAACCTGAAATTCAAAACCAATGTCCTATCTCTTTACGTCCGAATCGGTGTCCGAAGGGCACCCTGATAAGATTGCCGACCAGATCTCCGATGCCCTGATCGATTATTTTCTGGCGTACGACCCGAAATCGAAAGTCGCCTGCGAAACGCTGGTCACGACCGGACAGGTTGTACTTGCCGGTGAGGTGAAGTCGGAAGCATACCTGGATGTCCAGGAGATCGCCCGCGAAGTAATCAAGAAGATCGGCTATACGAAGTCGGAGTACATGTTCGAAGCGGCTTCCTGCGGTATCCTTTCCGCGATCCACGAACAGTCACCCGACATCAACCAGGGCGTTGAAAAGAAGGATCCCTACAAACAAGGCGCCGGTGACCAGGGCATGATGTTCGGTTACGCCTGCCGCGAGACGGATACCTACATGCCGCTTCCGCTCGAACTGGCTCACCTCCTGCTCCGTGAGCTCGCGGATATCCGCCGCGAAGGCAAGGTCATGAAGTATCTCCGCCCGGACGCCAAGAGCCAGGTAACGATCGAATACAGCGACGACCATCGCCCGATCCGCATCGACGCCATCGTGGTCTCCACCCAGCACGACGACTTCGACAAAGAGAAAGCCATGCAGAAAAAGATCGCGGAGGATGTGGTAAGCATCCTCATTCCGCGCATCATGAAAAAACTGCCGAAGCGTGTGCAAGCCCTGTTCAACGACAAGATCAAATACCACGTCAACCCTACCGGCAAATTCGTCATCGGCGGACCGCACGGTGATACCGGCCTGACCGGCCGCAAGATCATCGTCGACACCTACGGCGGCAAAGGCGCTCATGGTGGTGGCGCGTTCTCCGGAAAAGACCCGTCGAAGGTCGACCGTTCCGCGGCCTACGCTACCCGTCACATCGCCAAGAACCTGGTGGCCGCCGGTATCTGCGACGAAGCGCTGGTACAGGTAGCCTACGCGATCGGCGTCGCCGACCCCGTTGGCCTGTACATCAATACCTACGGAACCTCCAAGGTGAACATGTCCGACGGCGAGATCGCCCGGAAAGTCGCCCGGATCATCGACATGCGTCCGTACGCGATCGAGCAGCGTTTCAAACTGCGCACCCCGATCTACCTCGAAACGGCAGCTTATGGACACATGGGACGCCAGCCGAAGAAGGTGACCAAGATCTTCAACAAAGGCAAGAAGAACGAGAAACGCATCGAAGTGGAACTCTTCCCCTGGGAGAAACTCGACAAAGTCGATGCCTTGCGCAAGGAGTTCAACCTTTCCGAAAAGGCTGCAACCCGCAAGACCGCGCAACTCGAACTGGTCTGATCGCAATATCATCAACGAAAAACCCCGCCACATGGCGGGGTTTTTTATTTCTTCGTGTACCCCAATCAAATCATCGATGAACCTGAGTGACTGGATCGGTTTCGCCGGCGTCAGCCTGTTGCTGATCGCGTACTTTCTTCAGACGAGCGGAAAGCTCGCCAGCGACGGACGCCCGTATCTCTGGATGAACTTCCTGGGCGCAGCGGTCGCATGCTTTGCCAGCTGGCTGATACGGTACTGGCCGTTCGTGCTGCTCGAAGGTGCCTGGGCGGTTGTTTCATTGCAATCGCTGTTTAAAAAGAAGTAGAAGGATCAGGTGTGTTCCGCTACGATCTTCCGCAGCCATTTCAACATGGCCAGGATCGCAAGGGCCGCTATGAGGGAAACCACACAGTTCACCCAAAAGAAACTGGCTTTGTGCGAGTAAGAATCCCAGAGCGAGGCCAGCACACCCGACATCTTGTTTCCAATCGAGGTGGCCAGCGACCAGCCACCCATCATGAGCGCCGTGATGCGGGGCGGACTCAGTTTGGATACCAGCGACAAACCCATCGGACTAAGGCATAGCTCACCGATGGTGATGACACCATAGGTACCCACCAGCCACCAACCGGAAACCTTCTCGGCACCATTACCGCCCGCATAGACGGCTCCCACCATTAGCAAGGTGGAGAGCGCCGTGATCAGGAGACCCAGGAAGATCTTACCCGGGGTGGACGGCTCCTTGTTTCGTCTTCGCAGGAACGCGAAAGCGGCCACGACCAACGGCGTCAACGCGACGACAAAGAACGGATTGATACTCTGGAAGATCTCCGTCGAGAGCAGGTGCGTAGTACCGCCTTCCTCCGGCCAGTGGTCCCGGGGCAGGTTGCGGTAGTAGGACGGGAAATCATACGTCTTCGCCACCTTTCCATCCGCGGCTTTGACCGCGCGGAATTGTTCGTCGGTGAGTGTGATCGTATCCTTAGTCAGCGTGACATCCTGCACCATGCCGAGCTGCTTGGCAGGAGCGACCATGGCGGCAGGCAACTCACGGTCGGTATAGCTTTCGGCCCAGGTCGTGAGGGCAGTGCCGTTTTGTTTGAAGATCGCCCAGAAGATGATCACCACGCCGTAGATCGACAACAAAGCCGCGACCGGGCGCTTGTCTTCCGGTTTCAGCCGGAACAACAACGAGACGTAGAACAAGGCTACCGGTAAGGCCCCGAAGATGAAGGCATCGGTGGAGTCGCTGCCGAACACATTGCCGGGAATGCTCCAGCCGAGGAAACCCGCGACCACCGCCGGAAGCAGGACCATGCCGAATACACGACCGACGCCCATGTCCTCCGGGTTGGCGGGTTTGATCACGTCCATGTGTTTGTAGTGACGGTTCCCGATCCAGAAGATGATCACGCCGAGGAACATACCCACGCCGGCGGCAATGAAGGCTTCGCCCCAGCCGAAAGCGTTGCGGAGATAGGCCGCGAAGAAATTGCAGATGAAGGCACCGATGTTGATGCCCATGTAGAAGATGTTGTAGCCGGCGTCCTTTCTCGGTTTGAATTTCGGTTCGTTGTAGAGGTTCCCCAGCAAGGTGGAGATGTTGGGCTTGAAAAAGCCGTTACCCAGAATGATCAGTCCGAGCGAGGTGTAGAAGGCAGTGGGACCCGGCAGGGAGAGGCCGATGTAACCCAACCCCATCAGGATGCCCCCGATGGTGATTGCCACACGCAGGCCGAGGATCCGGTCCGCCAGCAAGCCGCCGATGAACGGTGTCAGATACACCAGGGCGATGAAGGTGCCGAAGATGTCCGATGCATCCTTTCGGTCAAAGGCCAGTCCGCCCCGTTCCGTATCGGTCATGTACAGGAAAAAGATCCCGATGATCAGGTAATAGCCGAAGCGTTCCCACATCTCCGTAAAGAAGAGATAGGGCAAGCCGGCGGGGTGGTTGCGTTCCTTCTGCATAATGTTCCTGGCCTCCTGGCCTTTCGGCAAAATAAGCAGGAATGATCAGGCGTACAACAGGGGTCGGGTGCAAAACTCGGCGAGCAGCGTCGAGCGAAGTTGACCGCCTCCTCCTACATTCGCTGACGTGCAGGAACAGCAACGCCCCCGTTTCATCCGGCTGATCATCGGTCCGCTGATGGGCTGCCTGGCCTACTGGCTGCTGAGTACGAACGGGCTCGATCACGCGAAAGCGGCGACGGTGCTCGTGACGATCTGGATGGGGATCTGGTGGATCACCGAAGTGATCGACCTGGGTGTCACCTCCTTTCTCCCCTTCCTCCTCTTCCCGCTCCTCGGCGTGCTCGACGCGAACACGGTCGCGGCGCAGTACATGGAGCAGACGATCTTTCTTTTCGTTGGCGGATTCTTTCTGGCTTACGCGATGGAACGCTGGAACCTGCACCAGCGGCTCGCGTTCTCCATCATTCTCAAAGCCGGGTCCACGCCCTCCCGCGTATTGCTGGGGATCATGATCACCACCTTCACTGTGTCGATGTGGATCTCGAATACGGCTACGACCGTCATGCTCCTGGCCGCGGTCCTCGCGATCGTGCGGCACGAACACCTCTTTCCGAAATCGGGACATGCGAAGATCGCGACGGGCTACCTCCTCGCATTGGCTTATACCGCCAGCATCGGCGGTATGGCCACCCTCGTCGGAACGCCGCCGAACATGATCCTGGCCGGTTTCATGGACAAGATCGAACCGGGCGCGGTGAACTTCAACCGCTGGTTCGTCTTCGGCTTTCCGTTCGCGTTGACCTTTGGCACGATCGCGTTCTTCTTCATCCGGTACCGCTTCATTCCGAAGTCCGACGACCTGCGCTTCGACCGCAACTACATCCGCGAAAAACTGGAAGCCCTGGGGCCGTTGCAGACGGAAGAGAAACGCGTCATCGCCATCTTCCTGTTCGCCGTGCTGGGCTGGTTCACGCGCATCGACCTCGACTTCGGCGCCTTTCGGATTCCCGGTTGGTCGAACCTGTTGCCGGAAGGAAAGATGATCAAGGACTCCACCATCGCGATCTTCGCGGCCCTCCTGTTGTTCCTGATCCCGGCGAAGAAAAAAGATGCCGGCGCTCTGCTGAACTGGTCCGACGTGACACGACTGCCGTTCCGCATCATCCTGCTCTTCGGAAGCGGCTTCGCCTTAGCGGAAGCATTCGAACGAACCGGACTGGCGCAGTGGCTGGCGGGGCACTTGCAAGTCCTGCACGGCATGCCGGCCTGGATCATGGTGCTGGGCGTAGCCGTGATGGCGACCGCGCTGAGCGAGTTCGCTTCCAACGTGGCCAGCGTGCAATTGATGTTACCGATCCTGGCGCCCCTGGCCGTCTCCCTGGAAGTGGATCCGCTGGTCCTGATGTTCCCGGCGACGATCGCGGCTTCCTTCGGCTACATGATGCCTGTTGCAACGGCCGCGAATACGATCGTGTATGGCACCGGCTACATCCCCGTACGGCAGATGATGCGCACGGGACTTTTCCTGAACATCATCGGCATATTGCTGCTGACACTGTTCTCGCAGCTCATCCGATTTTAAAATCATTCTTCGGCGAGCCTCCGGAGGTCCTGGAGGAGCGCCGGATCGTTGGGTCGCTTCGCGTTGAAATCGACGATCTCACCTTTGGCATTCATCAACATATAACGCGGAATACTGTAGACCTGGAAAAAGGTACATACTTCCGAATTCCAGTCTCCCGGCGAAATGACATTCTCTCCCTGTATCCCCATGTCTTGGACGGCTTTCTTCCACGACTCCTGCTTGGAGTCGATGGAGATGTAAAGGAAGACGACCTTCTTCTTCAATTTCGGATCAAGGCTGTCGTGCAGTTGCTTTGAGAATGGCATCATAGCCCGGCAAGGGCCACACCAGCTCGCCCAAAAGTCGATGTACACGACTTTGCCTTTGAAGTCGTCCAGTTTGACTTGCTTTCCTTCGAGATCCTTGAAACTGATTCCGGCCTCCCCGGTCTTGGCTGCCTGGGCATCGGCCGGGGAAACCTCCGCGAGTTTCTGATACACTTGATCCCTTTTCTCTTCGCAAATCTTCCGGACCGCTGAAACATAGGAACCTCCCTCGTCGCAGGACCGCAACTCCTTCGTGAGTTTGTTGTACATAAAAGGCGACAGGAATCCGCATTCATCCGCGAGAAAACGGGCAAGGAATATCCTGAACACCGGCTGCTCCAGTCGGTCTCGCGCAACCTGGATCTTCCGGTCGGAAGAGGATGAAACATCCGGAAACTTCCGGAAGCCATTCGTCTTGGATGTCTGGTAATAGATATAATGCCGAACGAACAAGCGGTACTGTTCGTTCACCAGTGCGGATGGCTCGTTGATCTTCACTTTCTCGAGGCCGTCCAGCATCGACTCGGGCAGGGGGTTAACGGTTTGTATTTCCCGGCTGCTGTTCGCGATCACGATGGGGTACGACAACAACAACGCCCAATACCGATACCTGATCTGCGTTTCGAGATAGCTCCGGGCCGGAGCGGAAAGTGCCGACCATGCCGGGTCCTGCTTGCAGTAATCGAGCTGTTCCTTGCGCATCGAAAAGATCTTCGCCTCGTACGCGTCTATGGGTGTGTTCATGATCGCAAGCGACTGAAGGCTGTCGTTGAACGCAGCGGCATAATGGATCAGAAACCGGCAGATGAAGCCGGCGTCCGCCGCGCCTTTTCCGGAAAAGGACAATCCGCTTTCAGCGGCGCTATCCGGCGCGACTTCGATATCGCATCCGGGTTGCAGGAACATCGGAATCCGTCGCCCCTGAAACTCCAGCGAGGCCATGACACTGGAATCCGTCGCGACCTCAAACGAGAAACGATTGTTCTGCAGGCGTTGCTCCTGACGTTCCTGGAAACGGTTCAGGCAGTTCCGGTCGATGGCCAGGGCCACCTGTTGTTCGTCGGTTACCGGGACCATTCCCTGGATGACCACCTTTCCCGCAAAAACCGGGGAGGATAGGAATATCAGCGTCAGCAGCGTGAAACCGGCAAGGCAACGGAGAACAGTTTTCATGAGAGCAAGATACGCAAGGCCCCTGAAAACAAGCGGTAGCCGGGATTAGTCCTCGCTCTTGGCCTTTCCGCGGAAGAAGATCTGGACCGGTACTCCCGAAAAATCGAAGCGCTCCCGCAGTTTATTCTCGAGGAAACGGCGGTAGGATTCGTTCACGTACTGGGGCAGGTTGCAGAAAAAGGCGAACTGAGGCGTGGTAGTCGGCAGTTGGGTGACGTACTTGACCTTGACGTATTTCCCTTTGATCGCCGGCGGAGGATTGTTCTCGATAATGGGCAGGAAAAAATCGTTCAGCTCGGAAGTGCGTACTTTCTTCTTCCGGTTTTCAAAAACACGGATGGCTTCTTCAAGGGCTTTGAACACGCGTTGCTTGTCGATCACCGAGGTGAAGACGACCGGCACATCGGTAAAAGGCGCCAGGCGTGCGCGGATGTGATCGGCAAAAGCTTTGGCGGAGTTCTGGTCCTTCTCGACGAGGTCCCATTTGTTGACGATGACCACTACGCCCTTGCGGTTGCGTTCCACGAGGTGGAAGATGGCCAGGTCCTGGGCATGGATGCCCTGCTGAGCATCGATCATGAAGAGGCAGACGTCGGAGTCTTCGATCGCGCGTACGGAGCGCAGCACCGAATAGAACTCGAGGTCTTCCTTCACGCGCGCTTTGCGGCGGAGACCGGCGGTATCGACGAGGATGAAGTCGTGGCCGAACTTGGTATAGCGTTGCTGGATCGGGTCGCGGGTGGTGCCGGCGATCGGTGTCACGATGCTGCGTTCCTCGCCGATGAGCATGTTGAGCAGGGAGGACTTGCCCACGTTGGGCTGGCCGACGATGGCGAGTTTCGGTAAGCCGCTGGTGTCTTCGGGTTCGTCGTCGGGCAGGGCGGCTACGAGCGCGTCGAGGAGTTCGCCGGTTCCGGAGCCGTTCATGGCGGAGATGCAATAGGGATCGCCGAGGCCGAGGGAGTAAAACTCGGCCGCGTCGTGTTGTCGTTGCGGGTTATCCACCTTGTTGGCCACGACGAAAACGGGCTTACCCGATTTCCGCAGCAGGCGCGCGACGGCATCGTCGAGGTCGGTTACGCCCATCTCTACGTCGAGAACGAGCAGGAGGACGTTGGCTTCTTCGACGGCGACTTCCACCTGTTTGCGGATCTCGCCTTCGAAAGCATCGTCGGAGCCGCGGACATAACCGCCGGTATCGATGATGGAGAATTTTCGTCCGGTCCATTCGGCATGGCCGTAGTGGCGGTCGCGGGTCACGCCGCTCTGCTCATCCACGATCGCCTGCCGGGATTCGGTGAGGCGATTGAAGAGCGTGGATTTCCCCACATTGGGACGCCCGACGATGGCTACGATGTTGGACACGGAAACGGTTGATTTATGGGAAGGTGGGTAACGCAATAGCTAAATTTCGCTTGAAACCCCGCGAATTCAGCAAATTGGAGTTTTTGGGAATGCGAAGATACCGGAAAGGCCTATCTAATTGAAACTTATTTAATAGCTACACTATCAGATAGGTAGTTATACAGTTTAGTTTACTAGGTGAAATCAATACGTGAGTTGAAGTCACATTTGAATATGGGGGAGTCGTTTTACGAACTCTCGCCCATGCCCACTTTTTAACCACTTTTCTCGCACCATAGCCTCTCGCTTCGTCAGAAATTCTTCCTTATGAATAACGCGCCATGGGCGGTACTTCCTTGTCCAATCTTTGTTGGATAATAAATTATGAGATAAGAGGCGCTTCTCTAAATCGCTGGTAAATCCGACGTAATGTTTACCGCTTGAATCAGAAAAAAGGACGTAAACCGAATACGCCACTATAAAAAGAAAATAGCCAGAGGAATCTGGCTATTTTTCTAGGTAGCGGGGACAGGACTCGAACCTGTGACCTTTGGGTTATGAGCCCAACGAGCTACCAACTGCTCCACCCCGCACTGTATTGTTCAAACCTCACGTTTGAGGTCTTATTTCATTTTTTACTGCTCCCGAACCAGTGTCCGCCGCAGGCGGATATGAGCCCAACGAGCTACCAACTGCTCCACCCCGCACTGTTTGAGGACTGCAAAGATACAGAAATATTTTCTTCCTTCAACTCTTTTGTCAATTTGCAAAAAGTTGATTACTAGAGGATTTCGCACACAACCTGAGTCAGTCTGTCAATTTCTGATAGCACGCGGATTCCACGGATGTTGCGGATGTGCGCGGCTGCTAACTGCGCGCTGAAATCCCCTATGCACGATCTACCTGTTTTCTTCGAATGTTTAAGTTACACAGAGTCACCTTTAGACTTGCCTTCGTAACTTCAAGCTGACTGTGCTGGAAGAGATAGAGGTGAACTAAGCAGAGTTAGAGCCTTCAGGGCTAATCTGTGTATCAGGCCTCTATCTCTTTTCAGGGT
>WBZP01000896.1_pt1 | contig 38860 bp, 17 predicted proteins | sample 5204301 | NCBI WGS metagenome assembly WBZP01 (sample SAMN12412401, study PRJNA552823) | activated sludge metagenome | isolation source: activated sludge from nitrification reactor of wastewater treatment plant... | place: USA: Pennsylvania | collected 2017
GTACCCTGAGTTTCGCCGGGTTGAGCAACGCGACTGGGAGCGACCGGTGCTCTCGGAGTGGATCGAGACGCTGGACCGAGCGGTGATCGCGGCGGGCCCGGAAAGCGTTCTGGTCGCACACAGTCTCGCGTGTCTGCTTGTCGCGTGTCTCCTCAGCATCCTTGAGCTGCTTGCGGAGCGTTTCGATGAGCAGGGCCGCAGCGGCGGCACTGGCTGTGGCCGCTGCGATCTCGGCTGCGGTCAAGTCGTCGCTTGCATCCGACGCTTGCTGCGCGGCTCCACGCAGTCGATGCGCGCGAACACGACAGCGCACACCGCAGTACCTACGATCGGAACGCCGCTTAACAGGCAGGTTGTGCCGACAAACGGTGCACTTCTTAGCGACCATACGCACCCCCACGATGATCTTGAGTCGTTCCATTTTATCGACGGCAGCCGTTACATGCAACGCCGTCCAAGCGGCTGCTGTGGCACCGAATAGCGTCCGCTCCAAGCCGCGCCAAGACAGGACCGAACGCGCAAGTTCACGGATGGCCCAGCCACTTGGCGCGGTGCAGAGGCGACCATCGATGGATCGCTGTTTCGGTTCATCCCGGCACACGAACCGAAACGAAAACGGCTCGCATGGTACGCTGAGTACATGCGGATCTGTGCACCCTGTGGCAAGCCAGTTCCAGAGTCCCGTCGATCGCATGCGCAGTATTGCAGCGACGAGTGCAAGAAGAAGGCGTTCATAGAGAGACGTCGCAAGAAACCGGAACTTGTTTCGGTTCCAGCGGCTGCACCACCTGCCAATCTGGAACAGAAAGCGTCACTTCTGCCCGCAACGGTTTCGCAGATCGCTCAGGTCTTGGTCCCTAGCGCGGGACCGGAGTGGCGCACGACGGAGTACCTCACCACCGATCCAGCGGGCCGCCGCGTCTTGGTCCGCATCCAACAGCGAGTGACCATCGAATTTCTGCCGGGCGCGAGCGAAAGCATCGGGGAGGTTCGAAGCATGCCGCCTGATGCGCCTAGAGTGGAGTCGGCAAAGTCAGAAGCAGCGCCTAGCGTGTCTGAGTCCACGAAGCCGCCAGAGTCAGCACCCTCTGCGTCTGCCCCGAGCCATCCCGAGCTACCCCGCGTTGAACCTGTCGCGCCATCCGCTGGCCCAGTGCCCGAGGTACTCGGTCGCGGGAACTCAACTCAGCCGAAACCGGCAAAGCCACCGGCCAAACCACCAGCAAAGCGAGGAGGCTTCTGGCCGTTTGGCAAGTAGTCGGCGTCTAGGCTGGCTCCCTCTGCTCCGCCGTGCGTCGGCTCTCTGGGTGTGGTTCCCCTTCGGCAAAGGCCAGCCAACAGGGGGACACGCGCAGCGCGGATGCCAGAAGCTCGATGGTCGCGACGCTGGGCATGGTTGAGCCGCTTTCGATGTATCCGATCATTGTGCGCGCCACGCCTGCCGCCTTGGCGAGCGCGTTCTGCGACAGACCGCTCTGCTCACGGGCAAACTTCAGACGGGCCGGTAGCTCTCCGATGCGTCCCACGGCCTGCTCATCGAAAGGCCGTTCGACGCCAAACGCCAGGAAGCAGGGCGAGACACGCAGAACGGCAGCCAGCTTCTCGACGGCTTCGACGGATGGGACGCGCTGCTCCACTTCAATGCTACGGACGGCGGTGCTGGCAAGCTGCGCTGACAGCGACAGAGGTTGCCTGCCCAGATCTGCGGCCAACCGCGCAATGCGTAGACGACGAGCCAGACCGAAGTGAAGGGGGTTCTTAACGCCGCGGGCCACAGCGTCGCGTAGCACGTCCAACGATGCATGCTCCACATCGCAAAAAATGTCGACGTTTTGCATGGATATATTGACATGCCAATCCGGCATGGGTTATCAGAGCCATGTTCTTCGTTGCAGGTCTTGAATCGTCGTGATTCAGAGGCATGCACCGCCAAAAACCAGCCGTTCGCGCTCCCGCGGTGGGAGCTTTTGATAACCGAGGCCGACGGGCTTCCGACCCGCCGACCCCGTAGCCCGCCGAGGTGTGTCACCACCTCGACGCACCGGAGGCTGACCATGCCACAAGTCCGTCCGAAGTCCGAACAGAAACACTCCGCTCCGAAATCGCGCCGTTTGCCGTCCAAAACCAAGGATGGAGCTGTCGCCAAGTCGCCCCACCAGGGCGTGAGATTGGAGTCTGGAGCCGCTTTGCGACGACATGCCCTTTCTCAGCTGACCAAGATCCAGATCAACACCGCTGGGCTGAGCGGCCCGTATCGCAGCGACGAAGAGACCATGGAAATGGTACGCGCCAACCATGCAGCCGTGCGACAGGTGCGAATCGTCCTGCGTCGCGCCATTGTTGTGGCTCGTCGGAGCCCGCTTAGCGACGCGCTGATTTCCCGAGCCCTCAAGATCAGCGAGGGGAAACTGGCTCAGGCTGCTCGTTGCTTGGGCATGACGACGAGGCAGCTGCGTAGGGCGCTCGATGCGGACAACACGGGCTGAAGCCACCTTGTGCTGACGTCGGCCAGCCGTTCGCAGCGTGCTACAGTGGTTGCCAGCGGCTCGACGATGGGCTATGAGCCAACCAAGGAAGGTGAGCGATGTCCGTCAACCGATCGCAAGGATTCCCGATGATGGCGCAGGGCGCAGACGGCCACGCCGGTAGTGGTGGCGCAGCGATGAGCCCCGAAGAGGTCGAGCGCCGTCGGCAGATCCTATCGATCCTCGATCAAGGCGAGCGTGACATCGCCTCCGGCAACGGCAGCGACTGGGCCGACGTCAAGCAGCGACTACACGAGCGTATTTCGGCCCGATCACGATGAAGCTGCGCTTTACCGTCCCTGCCGAGGCTGCTCTTTCGTCGGCGCTCGACTACCTGTACGACCGCAACCCTGCCGCTGCCCTGCGCTTTGCCGAAGACGTCGAGCGAGCGATGGATCGCCTAGAGCGATACCCGAACCTCGGCCACTACATCCCCGAGTTTCCCGGTCGCCAGTACAAAGAGATCATCGTCTGGTCACATCGCTTCTTCTATCGCGTTGTCGGTCAGACAATCTGGGTCGTTGGCGTCTGGCACGGTGCTCAGATCCCCGCAGAGCCTTGGCTCCCCGAGATGAACGCCGACCGCTGATCGCCGTGCGGCTGGTAGTACGCATCAAACCGGCCATCGAGAACCTGCTGCACCTGCGCCGGCCACCAGTGCGCATGCCCCTTCGGCGTCGTATATCCCGCTTCCGCCAGCAGCTTCGCCAGCGTCGGATAGCCGGGTCGAACAAACGGCTCGCCGGGATGATCGCGCTCGTGCTCCCGCTCCAAACGGTCGATCAGGTTCAGCAGGAACCGCCGCGGGCTGAGAAGCTTCGCCTCGTCGCAGCTTGCCAGCAAGCCGCGCACATTGCGTTCCGTGAACTGCCGACCCTTGAGCGGTATCCATCCCTGTTCATTGAGGATCGACGCAATCTGCTTCTGCGTGTGTCCGCGTCCTCGTAGCTCGACGATGCGCACCTTCACTTCCGCATCGGTGTGAGGTCGTTCATTGAATGGCCGCGGGCTGATCTGGCTCAAGCGCAGCCGTAGGTTGTAGATGAGGCTCTTGGTCCAGCGCTCGCCCTGCGGTGGCTGCTTCCCATCGGCATTGAGACGCTGGGCCATCTCCGTGATACCGACACCCTCTGCTGCCCAGGTCTTGAGCTGCGCGATGACGGCTTGCTCATCGTCATCATCAACGAACACTTTCATGCGTGGATTGTCAGGCGCAGCAATCGTCTTTTTGCCATAGGGCACTTTGCCGAAGTGATACCCGCTGCTGCGGATGTGATGGATGGCTTCGCGTGTTCGTTCCCCAGTCGCTTCTCGCTCCATCTGCGCAAACACCAGCAGGATGCTGATAAGCGCTCGGTTCATCGCCCAATCGCGTGGGTAGCGGGCAGGACTGGGTAGAGGTTGAGGCCGCCGAGGTGGAATAGCAGGGCGGCAGGTGGCGCTGGTGATGCGGTGGCCAAAGTAGTTCAGGATTCCCTGTGCGTGTGCAGCGACGAGCCGGGCCAGATTCCTAATCGGAGTCAGCCCGCTGCGATGGGCCCACTGTAGCCACATAGACAGGTGCTGTTTGCCGGTCACCTCGTCGGGACAGGCCCACAGTGCGCGGAGACTCTCCTTAAGCGCATAGGCCTTGCCGGTCTTGAGCTCTGCTTGCTTGAGCGTCTCAAATCGCTCCTGATAGCGCGCAGGTAGGTTCTCCTGCGCGTAGCGAAACAGCGTCTGCGTCGAGGTGAGCCGCTGGTCTCCCTTCGCCCTCAGCTCGCGATTCTCTTCCGCTCGCACTTGGTCCACTGCGCCATTGGCGTGCTGCATGATGTGGAATCGGTCGTACACCAGCTTGTAAAATCCGTTCGGTATCGTCGAGCACACCACCCTCGTGTACGGTTCCCACATGTCCACCGCCACCGCTTGCACCTGCGCGATCTGCTCGGCTGGGAATTGCAGAAAGTAGCTCCGCAGCGGCGCGTCCTTTCTCGTCTCCAGCGCGTCCACCACAGTCCCCTGTTCGAGGTCATACAGCACCGTCAAATAGGGATGGCTCTTCCCCACATGTTTGTCGTCGATTCCTAACTCCTTTGGGAGTCTGGGTTCCCTCCGCGCAAGCCCTCTGTCGACGGCACGCTCCAAAAGGAGCATCGCCTCCTTCCAGCTCAGCCGCAGAATCTTCGCAGTCCCGTCCACCGTACTGTGTCGCAAAATCTCGACGCACAATCGCTCAAACAGCAGCGTGAACCGACTCCGCGGCTCAGCCCACGGCACCGCGACCTGCTGTACTCCGTGCTTCGGACACTTGATGCGAGGAATCCGTGCATGCAGATACGTCAGGAACTGGCAGCTATCCAGATGTCTCCACGTCCGCTCATCGCTGTGATCATACAGAGCCCCCTGATGAGTACACTGTGGACACTTCCACACGTACCCCGTCGGATGGTCCACCTTCACATCGACCCGCAGTTTCTCGACGGAAAGCTCAATGCTCTCCACACTCCACGGCTTCACCAAACCCAGCAAGTGAAAGTACAGCTCCGTATCGCGCATCCCCACACGCTACCGAGCTTCTCCGTCGCCGCAACCCCCTTCTCTACATGCGTCCGCTAATCAATTCGGATGCGCCCGCTTTCCCAACAGATGAATCCGCTACCCACGGAGTTGGGCGATGAACCCCCGCCTCGTATCAAGCCGCGTGGATCGCCGCGTGGATCACCTCGTGGACTTTCTCGTAGATCACCGCGTGGATCGCCTCGTGGACTTCCGCGTGGATCACCTCGTAGATCACCGCGTGGATCCCCTCGCGGTAAACCCCGTAGTGTTACATCGCAGCTCAACATTATTGGTCAGAAATTGGGCAATTTGTATCAACGAACATTCCGCCGAAGAAATCCCACAATTGCTGTCGCAAATTCGAAATGGCTCGAATCTTGCAAGAAGACCACAAAAAAGACTCAGCGATCGACCTAGCATCCCAACGCGCATTTCAACTAACCACGAGGTGAGCTACGAGGCGCTCCACGAGGCGCTCCACGCAGTGATCTACGAGGTGCTCCACGCGGCGATCCACGCGGTGATCTACGAGGCCGTCCACGAGGCGATCCACGCGGTGATCTACGAGGAAGTCCACGAGGTGATCCACGTGGCGATGCCCACGGTCTTACACGATGCGTGGCGATACGCTACTCGACGTTTCCCTCCGGCCAGATTGCCTACCTGCCCCCATTCACTGCTCGCGGCAGATACTAGACCACCCGAATCAAGCGCGTTGCGCCGGCATGATCCGTACGCCGGTGAATCCTTACCCATCTTACGATTTCTGGGGTGCCCACCAACGCGAGGGAAGATCATGTCTGCCAATGCGTGGGCTCCGACTACATTTCCGTTCAACTTGTGGATGCTGACGACCTGCCTGATCGCTCGCATCTGCTCAACGGTCACTGCTCTTCGCTGCCCCGTGGTTTGGCTGCCTGGCCACACGCGTCCTGACGTGACCTGAACTTCGTTGGGCATACCGAGACGAGAGCATTCGTGGATGCAGTTCACTTGTAGACTTATGACATGATGAAGTGGTGGGGAAAAAAGGGCCGCCCCCATCGCTTGTAGACCGGGCGCTCGCAGAATCGGATGCCTTGGGGGGATTCCGGCATGCTGCTATCTCTGTTTCGGATCGCATTCCGTAGTGTACTTCGTCATCGTCGACGATCGAGCATCACCTTCTTGGCTGCATTGCTTGCGGTTGCGGTGATGCTCAGCATCAGGGGCTTCTTCAATGGAATGCAGGCATCCATCATTGAGACGACCGTTCGCGGACAGACTGGTGCGCTCCAGATTCACCGCAAGGGACTCCTGCGTTCTGCCAATGCGTCGTCCCTACGCCTAGACATTCCGACGGATGATGCCTTCCTGAGCCAGATCCGTTCGGTGCCGGGTGTGACGGCCGCCGCAGGCCGCATTTTCTTTAGTGGGATGGTCAGCACATCGGATCTGAGTGGGGCCGCGCTCTTGGCTGCGATCGATCCGATGCGTGAACGCGCCGTATGTCCGCTCACTGCGGAGATGGTCTCAGAAGGAAAGACTCTGGGGGAATCCGTACCGCATTCCGTGATTCTGACAGCCGAGCTGGCCAAGCGTCTCGGACTCAAGTTGGGGCAGAGTGCAGCCATCCTGAGCAACGATTCGGATGGAGTTCTTAACGCGCTCGAATTTCGCTACTCTGGCGTGTACGGTCAGCCCGGATTCGCGCTCCGTGACAAGATGTTTGGCTTCGTGCCACTGGCCGACGCCCAGCAACTTCTACGAATGGAAGGTCGCGGTACAGAGATTGTCGTTGCCGTTGAAAACCTGGACGACACAGACAAGATCAAGCCGGTACTGCAAGCTGTAGTCGGGCCAGCATACGAAGTCTCAGGCTGGCGCGAGGTTGCGTCGTTTCTTGAAGACGTAGTCGCAAGACAGAACTTTGTACTAAATCTCTGTTCAGGAATCTTCCTGCTGCTCTCTCTGCTTGGAATCGGCAACACCATGCTGATGTCCGTTCAAGAGCGCACTCGCGAAATCGGCACCATGATGTCACTTGGAGTTCGACGGAACCAGATTCGCTATCTGTTCTTGATGGAAGCAATGCTGCTTGGGCTTTCCGGCGGGCTTTGGGGATCGGTTCTTGGCGGCGGGCTGGTCAGCTATCTTGGATACAAAGGAATCCTTCTGCGAATTCCGGGGATGCTCGTGCCTGTCTACATCTATCCCAGATTAAGCGTTGGCTACATCTGTTTTGTGATCATGATCTCTGCCACAGGTGCAACCCTGGCCGCACTTTGGCCAGCGGTACGCGCCAGCAGTCTGCGGCCCATCCAAGCTCTTTCGGCGGTGTGACATGCGACTGATTCTTATGGCGTGGCGCAATCTGAATCGGAATCGACAGCGAACGCTGATCACGGCCTTGTCTGTCGCCATCGGAGTCCTAGCCAGCGTCGTGCTACAGGGACTCAGTAGTGCGTTCGTGAGGAGCCTGATTGAGGCCAAGGTCGAATCTAGGGTCGGCGCACTCCAGGTGTTCCGCGCCGGCTACTTCGATGCCGAGGAGCCGTTGCGCTTGAGTCTGTCCTGGAATCACGACATCGCATCGCGAATCTTGCGGGTGCCAGGGGTCACCGCGGTCGCACCACGGATCGAGTTTGAGGGACTTCTGTCAAATGGTACCGAAGCAACGATGTTCCAAGGTTCGGCGATCGACCCTGCGTTTGAGTACAAAGTTTGTCCCAAGCGCCAACGCCAAGTCGGTCCCGATTCAAACCCTCTACGTTCTGAACGGATAGATGAGATGCTGATCGGAAGAACCATTGCAGAGTCCTTGGGGGTGGACAAAGGCGGCACTCTGGTCATGCAGGCCGCTGGACCTCACGCCAGCACCAATGCCCTGGATGTCGAGGTCAGCGGATTTCTTCCTGTCATCGACTTTTCTGAATCAAAGCGAGTCGCGCTGGTGAGCTTGCTGTTCGCGCAGGATCTGCTGCGGATGCCGGGTCGAGTGACAAGCTATGCAGTCGGAATCGAGGAACTTGACCATGCAAACGTCGTCGCAGACAGGCTGCGTCACGCGCTTGGAAAGGACTACCTTGTTCTGACGTGGGAGGATCTCGATCCAGGAACCAGGACTCGTGCACTCACGGCAGAGTATGCGTTCTTCCTGGTGACCGTGATGCTGTTTCTGTTGGCTGCATCTGGAATCATCAACACCATGCTGATGTCTGTGTCTGAGCGTGTTCGCGAGATCGGCACCATGCTGTCATTGGGAGTGCGGCGTTGGCAGATCACGGTCCTGTTTTTGTCGGAGGCGGCTCTGAGTGGCATATTCAGCGCATTGGGAGGGGCCGCGCTTGGCTATGGCGTGGTCTCCGCGTTAGGTGCATACGGAGTCGTCGGTCCGATGGCCGGAGGCGACAAAATGATCCTCTATCCCCGCGTGGGGTTCGGCTTCTTGCTTGCGACGGTCCTGTTTGCAGTTTCGGGGGCAGTCCTTGCAGGACTGTATCCTGCATGGAAGGCGGCACGCCTGCGCCCCGTGGAGGCCCTGCGTGCAAACTAACAAGGAATTGTGGACCGTGTCTTTGGTGAAACCGCTACAGCAGCCGCTGCCATGGGATGCGTTCCGAAATTTGTTCGCAGTTCGTCAGACAAAGGACTAGTTGCTTCATGACGCAGAACACCATCGCGAAGAAGTCTCTACAAGCCCGATCTGTCCCTTTTGACGTAGTACGCATCATTGCTGCGATCTTGGTTGTGATCGGTCACTTCTCGTTCAGCAGTCACTCTGTCGGTCGCACCGAGATGCAGTCTTCTTTGCTCGCGCCCGTCTCGATGTACTTCTATGTTACCGTCGATATGTTCTTTGTCATCAGCGGCTACTTCATCCTAATGACTGCGGTTGGACGGGATTGGCGATCGTTTCTGGTGGCCCGTTTGGCCCGGCTCTATCCGCCGCTGGTCGCTTGTGCAACTCTCACTTTTGTAGGCAGTCGCTTGCTAGGTTCCTACTCGCACCGTCAGGTCTCTGTGATCGACTGGATTGGCAACATCACGGGTCTGATCCTGATTCCTGGCATCGGACAGAAGTTCCAAGTCGTCGATGTGGTGTACTGGACCATCCAGATCGAGTGGGTTTTCTACGGGCTGGTTTGCATCGGTCTGGCCATTGGAGTTGTGCAACTGCGGCTGATGATAGTCTTCCTGGTGGTTGGCCTACTAACAGTGCTCGCATGGCGGCACACTGGCTTTAGCATCGTCCTGTTTGCAACTCAGTGGCTCAGCCGCTTTGCCGTTGGTGGACTGCTGTTCATGCTGTCGCGAGAACCGCGCTCTCGCCTGCTGTGGACTCTGTATGCGTGCGCGGTCGCGCTACTGATGGCTGGCGTGTGGCAGCGTGCGGTGGACCGGGTGTATCTAGAGTTCACGGTGTTCAATCCGTGGATCTCCTGCTCGATTGTGCTTGTGGCGACAGCGGTTTTGACTTGGTTCGCGCTACATCCGACGCAAACGGAGCGACCCCTGATCGAGTTTGCGGGAGGCGTCACGTTTCCGCTGTACCTGATTCATCACCAGCTTGGCTGCGGCATCGCAACGGCGCTCGGGATCGGTGACAGTGTGAAAGGAGTGATGGGAATGACTGTACTGATTCTGATCCTCGCCAGCTTGATCCACGGCTTGGCAGAGCGGCCACTTGTGCCTCGGCTCCGACGGGTTCTCAATGCACTTCTTTTGTCAACGCAGCACAAGGATAGAGCATGAGCCGGAAGGTTGCGCTGATCACCGGAATTACTGGCCAAGATGGTGCGTATCTGGCGCGGCGGCTGCTGCAAAAGGACTATGTCGTCCATGGCATCAAGCGTCGTTCCTCTTCGTTTAACACAGAACGTATCGACGATCTGTATATCGATCCACATGAAGGCGAGACGTCTCTCTTTCTGCATTACGGAGATCTGACCGACGCGACCAACCTGATTCGGATCATTCAGGAGACGCAACCAGACGAGATCTATAACTTGGCTGCACAGAGTCATGTTCAAGTCAGCTTCGAGACACCGGAGTACACCGGCAATGCCGATGCGCTGGGAACGCTGCGAATCCTGGAGGCGATTCGGATCTTGAAGCTGGAACGAAAAGTTCGCTTCTATCAAGCCGCGACATCCGAGCTGTATGGGAATGTGCAAGAGCTTCCGCAGCGGGAAACGACTCCCTTTCGTCCTCGCTCTCCATATGCGACTGCCAAGTTGTATGCCTACTGGATCACGGTGAACTACCGCGAGGCCTACGGTCTGCATGCATCCAATGGAATCCTGTTTAATCACGAGAGCCCACTGCGAGGGGAGACCTTCGTAACGCGCAAGATCACGCGTGCAGTGGCAGCGATTGAAAAAGGACTGCAAAAGACCCTGTACTTGGGAAACCTAGATGCCAAGCGAGACTGGGGTCATGCCAAAGATTACGTCGAAGGCATGCATCTGATGCTTCAGCAGGATGCAGGCGATGACTATGTACTTGCGACCGGAGAAGCGCACTCTGTTCGTGAGTTTGTCGAGATCGCATTCTCCCAGACTTCCCGTCGGATAGTCTGGTCAGGACACGGTGTAGAGGAAGTCGGGCGTGATGACCATTCCGGAGAGATTCTGGTGCGAGTCGATGCGCGCTATTTTCGACCCACCGAGGTGGACTTCCTGCTAGGGGATCCGTCGAAAGCCCGGAGCAAGCTGGGTTGGCAACACCAGACGACTTTTCTGGAACTGGTCGCGGAAATGGTCACTGCGGACTTGGTGCAAATTGAACGGGAACATGGACGTAAAGAACACAGAACGTAGCGTGAGGGGGAATGATGACAGATAGCAAAAGTCCGTCTCCGTTTGGCGAGAAGAGCAGCAAGTATGCACTCTTTGTATCGATTCCTTTGATCGGTCACCTCAACCCGCTGATTCCTCAAGCAGAGGCACTGGCGCGACGGGGTTGGCGCGTGGCGTTGGCCTCTACTTCCGAAGTCCGATCGCACGTCGAACGGCAGGCGCGTGGTGTTGATTTCGTTGATCTGGGACCGCTTGGCGCGATCGCCGAGCAGCTTCAGCGTACCGAAGTGGAAGGGGCACTGGATCAGACCTACACTCGCGGGACTGCTCGCATGACCGCGAACTTCGTCGAGCTGTGGCCGATCATGTACGATGCGCTGCTGCGTGCTGTGGGAGGCCAGCGACCCGATGTCATGATTGTCAACATCATGACGTTTGCGGCCATGGATGTGGCTGACAAAGAGGGAATTCCTTTCATTGTCAACAATCCCTATCTGCTCGCCGTGCTGCCTTCCACTATTCTTCCACCAGCCGATGATCTGCCGTTCTATCTGTCGGCCAAGTCGCTTCACGAACTGACGGTGCGCGATCGGATTCGGAATCGGCTACTGCGGCTTGCTGCCCCGCTGGCGCTGCATCAGACCTTGGGCAAGCGACTCAATGCGCTGCGGCAAACGCGTGGACGATTACCCGTTGATCTGTACACAGTCCTTGCAGATCGCCTGATCATCACCAACTCGACGTTTGGGCTGGAGTATCCGCGTCCGCTGTCACCGCTGGTCTTTGCACTCGGACCCATGCTGTCCGATCCAGAGCCGCTGCCCGCGGATTACAAGGCCTGGTTTGAAAGTGGTCTGCCCGTGGTCTATGCCAACCTAGGAACGCTTGCGCTGGCTTCACGCGATGTGATCGAGCGCATGCTGGCTGCGTTTGCGTCCGATAGGTTCCGTGTCCTGTGGGTGCTCAAGCGCGAGCTTCAGGAGGCGATCCGTTCCCACAAGATTCCTGACAACGTCCGGATCGAGTCGTGGGTTCCATCTGTGTCAGCGGTTCTGTCCCATGACAATGTACGCGTGTTCATTTCTCACTGTGGCGTCAACAGCGTCTACGAGTCAATTGCTGCTGGGACTCCGGTGGTTGGGATTCCGATGATGGCCGGACAGCGCGAGATGGCAGTGCGCGTGCAAGATGCTGGCGTTGGCGTTGCGCTCAACAAGTCCACCTTCACACCGGAAGAGCTGCGTCGTGCCGTGGTACGCGTGCTGGAAGACAACTCGTTCCGCAGGCCCATTCCGGCGCTTCAGTCTCTGTTCAAGCTGGCCGGTGGAGCGGAGCGCGCTGCCGATCTGATCGAGCACTTCACCGCGTTTGGCGTCTCGCAACTGGTACGTTCCAGCCAAACTGCCAAACAATAGCGAAGTACATGGGAAGATTGTCCGCTCTAACTGGACAATCTTCCCTGCTTGATGAGCGCAGCAATCGCCCGCATCGTGCCGTTCAGATAGGGACTCCGCAGCAGGCTGTGGTGCTGACCAGCGATGGTCTGTACGCTGCTGAGTGCTCCATATCGACTCCAGCCGTAGTCTAGGCTCGCTGCGTCTTGTTCCTCGGTTCGCAGCAGATGAACCGGCAGATTGGGAATGTGCGCCGACCACTTTGCAAAGAGCTGGGTGGCATGCTGTGCACCTTCCAGCACTTGCAAGAGGAAGCTGCGCAGACCCTGGGCTTCCTTCACATCCGGTGCGAGCAGAGACGTCAGCGCAGAGAGCTCATCGGGCTGTGTCACATCCAATAGGCGCTGGGGCGAAAGGCCGAGCGCTTCGACGAGCCCTGCCAGCGCCGTCTTCCCATCTAGTTCCGCGTGCTGGGGAATGGGTCGGGTATCGATCAGGATGATCTGATCGACTTCTCGCTGCTGCGCCCGGAGTGCTTCGGCCAGCTCGATCGCCACCGCACCACCAAACGAGTAGCCCACCAAGATCAGCCTTCCCTGTGGAATCTGTTGGCACAGATCGTTGGCATAGCGCAGCGCAAGTTCTGCAACCGAAACGGGCAGCGCTGCGGAGTCAACCAGTGTTGGCGACATCACCGTATAGACAGACATGCCGATATCGAGCGCTCGCGCCACATCGTGTGCGTGATGAAGAACGCCACCTGCACCTGGGAGAAGAACCACACTGCCCGGAATGTGCCCTTCGCGTAAGGGAAGGAGGTGACTTGGGCGCACGCTGCCGGTCATTGCTACGCGAAGCTGGGCAATCTGGGGATTGCGGAAGATCTGATTCACACTCAGCGCCAGGCCGGCTTGCTCGGCGCGGGTGACGATGCGAACCGCCAAAAGAGAGTCGAGGCCGCACGCAAAGAGATCCTCATGTCTGCCGATGCGTGGCCTGTGTAGTACCGACGAAATGAGATCAGAAAGCGCGCATTCCAGTGGACCTTCCGGTGGCACAAAGGAAACCGATTCCGCAGAAGGTATCGGTTCGGGGAGCGCGTTCCGATCGACCTTGCCGTTACGGGTCAGCGGCAGCTCGGACAGACAGACAATGGCGGTGGGAATCATGTACGCCGGAAGCTGCTTGGCCAGGTGCGTGCGTAGCGCGTCCACCGACAGCGTATGGCCAGGCTGCGGAACGACATATGCAAACAGCCGCTTCTGCTTGGTGCTGTCTTCGCGGGCCAGGACCACGCAGCTTGCGATTTCGGAGTGGGACCGTAAGACGGACTCGATCTCTCCGAGTTCTATGCGATAGCCGTGAAGTTTGATTTGATGATCGATGCGGCCCAGAAACTCGATGGTTCCGTCCGATAGATGGCGCACCAGATCGCCGGTCTTGTACATCCGAGCATCCAGATCGGAAAGGAACGGATTGCGGATGAACTTTTCAGCGGTCAGCGCGGTCTGGTTCAGATAGCCGCGTGCCAGACCAACTCCGCTGATGTGTAGCTCGCCTTGAACACCAACCGGAACGGGCTGTAGGTGGGAATCCAAAACGTAGAGCTGGGTGTTTTCAAACGGTCTTCCCATTGGCACCACCGCACGCGTTCGATCGAGCGTCTGGGCAGTGACCGGGTTGGCGTTCACGTTTACGCAAGTCTCTGTTGGTCCATACACGTTGATGATCTGCAGCGCGTTGCGATGCCCTGGATCATAGACGCTGGCGACGAGCGCGGTGGACAGTGCTTCTCCGCCACAGAGCAGAACTTGCAGAGCGAGCGGCTGACAGGTTGAAAGCCCCGCATCCACCAGCATGGCCAAGATGGAAGGAGTACAATCGCTCCATTCAATCTTGTGACGCTGGAAGAAGGAAAGCAGAGCTCGTCCATCACGGCGGGTGTCTTTGTCGACGATATACAGCGTATGCCCGTACAACAGCGCACCAAACAGAGGCTTGACCGACATGTCAAAGAAGATCGGTGCCAGCATGGTTGTGTTCAGCGGCGGACTCCCCCACGCACGACGATTCAGCGCTTGCAGAAGGTTGTTGACCGCATGCTGTTCCATCTGCACACCTTTGGGTCGTCCGGTGGATCCAGAAGTGTAGATGACATAGGCCAAGCTTGTCGGAGATGCGATGCAATCGAGGTTGCTTTCCGATTCTTCTGCGCACAGGTCTTGATCGTCCAGACAGATGGTCTCCCCTGCGACTGGCGGAAGATTGCCAAGCAGAAGTCTCTGCGTCAGGATCGCCACCGGAACGGTGTCTTTGATCATAAAGTCGACGCGCTCTGTGGGGGAGTCTGGATCGATCGGAACATAGGCTCCTCCCGCCTTTAGTACACCCAAGATCGCAACCACCATCTCGATCGAGCGCTCGACGTACAAAGCAACCAGTTTGTCGGGGCCGACGCCCAGCGTGCGTAGCCGATGCGCAAGCTGGTTGGCTTTGGCATTGAGCGCACGGTAGCTCAGTTGCATGTCTTGATAGACCAGTGCCACGGTGTCTGGAGTCTTCGTCACCTGATCTTCAAAGATCTGATGAATGCAGCGATCCTGCGGATACGCAGCGGTCGTGTCGTTCCATTCATAAAGCACCCGCTGGGTTTCATCCGCAGACAGAAGCGGCAGTGCATAGACCTTCTGCTGCGGCTGCTCCACCAACGCCGAAAGCAGGAGCAGGAATCGCTTCGTCCACTGTTTGATGGTTTCTTCATCAAACAGATCGGTGGAATACTCCAGCGCCGCAGAGAATCCCGATGGGTGCCTCATGACCGACAGCGTCAGATCAAACTTGCTGGTACCGCCGACTCTTTCGATGACCGGGTCACACACCACGACCGCAGGCTGTCCGCCAAAGGAGTCCAGGGCCTCGCGAAATTCGTTGTAGGAAACGCAGGTGCGAAACAGCGGGCTGCCGATGAAGCCGGGCTGTCTGTCCGGTATGACGACTCGAACAATCTCATCGAGAGGCAGCTCTTGGTGATCGAGCGCGGACCACAGCTCTTGATGAAGCCGTTCGATGTACTGCTGGGCAGTCGGCTCGCCGTGCAGCAGACAGCGCAGTGGCAGCGTGTTGACAAAGAAGCCGATGGCATCGCGAACGCTCTCTTCGGAGCGGCCCAGCATCGTCGAACCAATCGCGAAGTCTTGCTGACCGGAGAGACGCGAAAGGAGCGCAGACCAGGCCGCGATCACGATCACAAACGGAGTGGTACGCAACTCCTTTGCCAGCGCATCGATCCGGGTGACCACCGCAGAAGGAATCGAGAACGGGATCAGTCCTCCACGCTCTGTACGCTGACGAGTCACGGGTCGATCACTTGGCAATTCCAAGCTGGGGAGCCCTTGAAGCTTGGTCGCCCAGTAGCTTCGCTGCGCACTGCTCGCCTCGGATTGAAGCCACTCACGCTGGCGCTGCGCATACAGTGCGTAGGAGGGACCGGCTGCGAGTTCTTTCTGTTCGCCATGCTGCGCGGCTTGATAGGCCGTAGACAGCTCGGACAGAAAGATTGCGACCGATGCACCATCGGTGGCGATGTGGTGCCAGACGATTCCCAGCGCCGACGCGCTTTGTCCCAATCGGATGTAGAGCACGCGAAACAGGGGCGCTTGTGAAAGCAGGAACGGTCTCTGAGCTTCCTGATCGACCAACCGCCGAATCGCGCTGTCTGCTTGGTCTGTATCGGCGGGTAGCGCGTGCTCTTCAAGCGGTGCTTCCACCCATGGCAGGATGCGCTGTCTCGGCGGTCCGTCCTGTTCCTGTATGCACATGCGGAGCTGCTCGTGACGCGCCATGACCTGTTCCAGCGCAGTCCGCAGCAGATCGACAGAGAGCGGAGTGGGCAGCCGAACCGCCAGCGAGACGTTGTAGGTATGGCGGAGCGTCAGCACTCGATCGAGAAAGTAGAGCCGCTGCTGCCCAGCGGAGAGTGGAGCGAAGACAGGCCGACTGGCGGCAAGGGGTACGATTGTGGTTTCCGGAGTGACCCGTACCGGCACAGCAGCGGTCTGCTGCGTCAGCAGGCGCTGAAGCTCGGCAGCAAGCTCGCGCAGATTGGCGAGCCGCCAGATGGTCTGTAGCTCGAAGCGAATGTCAAGCAGAGCCTGAAGGCGGTTACGTAGCTCGACAATCATCAGAGAGTCTAGACCGAGATTACGCAGCGCTTGCCCGGGCGTTGGCTCCGTGCCACTTGGCATCCCCAGTACGATGGCTACCTCACGCAAGACAAGCTGCTGGACTTCGCGGAGCTGTTCATTTGCGGGCAGCGTATGCAGCCGTGTCAGGAGCGTGCGTGCGTCGGCACGGTCGGAATCGTTGGTGCGCGCATGAACGGAAGCGAGCTGATCCCACAGAATCGGTGGCGCGAGAGCGGAAAACGCTCGCAGTCGATCCGAATACAGCCGAATCGGAACCAGCAGCGTCTCGGTCGAGCAGAGGGCCGCATCAAGCAGCGCCAGTCCAACGTCTTCGGTCAGCAGGCCAAACCCTCGATTCTGGTGTCGATCGAGCTGAGCTTTCGTCAGGGTGGCCGTAAGCCCTCTGCCTGCCGACTGCCACGGACCCCATGCGACGCTCTGTCCGGGCAGCCCGCAGTGTCGTCGATGGTAGGCCAGAGCGTCTAGGAATGCATTGGCCGCCGCGTAGCTGGCTTGTCCAGGTGGACCCAGGACGCTCGCCGCAGAGGAAAACAGCACGAACGCATCGAGATCGAACGACTCCGTGAGCGTGTGCAAGTGCCACGCAGCATCGAGCTTGGGCGCAAAGACGCGGGCGAGGCGCTCGGGCGAGAGAGCGGTCACCGGGGCATCATCAAGCACAGCCGCCAAGTGGAACACGGCCCGCAGCGGAACCTTGGACGGAATCGATTCGATGACGGCTGCGAGAGCCTTCCGATTGCCGACATCGCAAGAAACGACCTGCACGGTCGCTCCGTGGGTGCCAAGCTGCCGAACCAGCTCTTCTGCCCCAGGGGACTGTATTCCTCGACGAGAAACCAGCACGATATTGCGTGCGCCGTGCCTCATCACCAAGTGCCGACTCAGGAGCATCGCCAGCTCGCCGGTTCCTCCGGTGACCAGGACGGTTCCTTGGCTGATTCGGTGGAGCGGCTCCGGAGCTGCGGTTGTGGTCGATTGCGGGCTACCCACAAAGGTGGACAGCCGAGGCACTCGCAGCGTCCCTGCGCGCAGCGCCAGCTCTGGCTCTGTCGTGGTTTGCAGCGCGGTCCGAACCTGCTCTGCTGTGCTGTGGCGATCCACATCCAACAGCCGCAAACGCCGGTTTCTGTGCTCGCTTGCCGCACTGCGGACAAAGCCCCAGATCGGTGCTTGTTCGATGGCGTCTAGGCCTCCTTCTGGTTCGATCCAGACGGCTCCGTGGGTCAGAATCACGAGCTCTGTTTCGGCCAACCGTTCATCGCGCAGGAATGTCTGTAGGACCGGAAGGAGCGCTGCAGTCCGCGCATGCGCAGCAAGAGGCTTGAGCTGCGTTGAGTCGGTCGCTACATCGAAGATGAGCTGCGCGGGTGGACCCACCGATTGAAGTCGGAGCGACAGCGCTTCGATGCTCGTAAAAGCCGCCGCTCCCAGATTCTGAAACGGCGACAACTCCGACGAAAGAACCCAGGTTTCTCCCTGCCGGGGATACGGGCTTTCTGCTCGGGCCGGCAACCACTTGACCACATGCAGCAGATGCTGCGAGCGGGCCAACAGAAGCTGTCGTGACTGCACCCGCTGGAGCGTCACTTGATCCACCGTGAGCACCGGCTGTCCGCTCTCTGTCCACGCAACCAGTGACGGCGATGCTCGCTCTCCCTCCTGCGTGGAAATGCGCGCAATCCGGGCTCGCAGCGCATTGGTGCCCGATGAAAACAAGCGGACTTCTTGCCAGCCGACCAGCATCACCGCAGCTTCTTCGGAATCTGCGGAAAGGACCGCTGCCAGACCATGCAGGGTCGTGTCCAGCAGCGCAGGGTGGATGCCAAAGCGCGATGCGTCTTTGTGAAGTTCATCCGGGAGCTGCGCCTCGACATAGATTGCGTCTTTCGCTTTCCAGACCGCACGCAGACCCCGGTACGCTGGTCCGTAGCCCAGACCGCGCTCGGAAATGGCCTCATAAAGCCCAGGCAGATCGACCGACTCTGCTTGCGGCGGCGGCCATGCGGTGATGGCGGAATGATCGAATGGCCGTGCGGCCTGAGAAAACACGCCGCTTCCGTGCTCGACCCACGGTGTCTTGAGCGACTCGCTGTGGGCTCGACTACTAAGGACAAACGATCGATTCCCTTTGGCATCTGGTGGTCGCACCCGCAGTTGAAGCTGGGTCGGCGCTTGTTCCGATGGGGACAGCGGTGACGAAAGCTCAAGCTCTTGGATGCCCGGTAGATCGAGCTGCTGAGCTGCCACCAGCGCCAGTTCGAGAAAGCCAGTGCCTGGGAAAATCGGCACCGAGTTGATCGAGTGCTCCAGCAGCCAAGGGTCTGTCTGGGTCGAGAGAAGACCGGCAAACACACAGCCATCGCCATCGGCCAACGGAAGTGCAAAGGATAGCAGCGGATGTGCGAGGGAACAGATGCCGGGGGCAGAGACAGTGGGCTCTTTGCGGCGCGGGGCATCGAGCCAGCAGCGCTGACGCTCAAATGGATAGGTTGGGACATCCACTTGCCGTGGCTTTATCGGTCGCAGCAGGGCATCCCAATCGACGCTCTGTCCGTGAACGTGTAACTGTCCGAGCGCTTGCAGAAACGCACGATGCTCCCCGCCATTGCTACGCAGAAGCGGAACCAGCGCGCTTTGTGCCAACACGGCATCGGACAGACACTCTGCACCAAGCGCGCACAGCACACCGCCTGGCCCCAGCTCAAGATAGCGCCGGGTGCCGAGCTTGCCGAGCGAGACCATCGCTCGTTCGAAGTGAACCGTCCGGCGTGCTTGCTCGACCCAATAGGCTGGCTGTGCCATCTCCGATTCGGACGAAAGCTCTCCGCTTGTGCTCGACACGATGCCGATGCGGGGCTTGTGAAACGAAAGCTGCGCAACGATCTGAGCAAACGCGGGCAGCATCGCATCCATGCACGGCGAATGAAACGCGTGGCTTACTGCAAGTCGTTTGCATTTGCGTCCGCGTGCCTGAAGCTGCTGGACAATCGCCAGCACGGCTTCCTCTTCCCCAGAGATCACGGTGTGCTGCGGACCATTCACCGCCGCGATGTCCACCACCTGTTCCTTTCCCCCAAGCAGCGACCGTACCTCCGATTCTGTCGCTTGCAGGTCCACCATCGCTCCCTTTGCGGGCAGCGCTTGCATGAGCCGTCCACGCGCCACCACCAACCGACACGCATCGCCAAGCGACAGGATGCCGGCTATGTGAGCAGCGGCAATCTCTCCCACCGAGTGCCCGAGCAAGAGATCGGGCCGAATCCCAAGTCCTTCGATGCAGCGGTACAGCGCCACTTGCAGGGCAAACAGCGCCGGCTGGGTATACTCTGTTTGTTCGAGACGTAGCGCGGGCGGCGTTCCGGCTTCGGCAGACATCACCGCCCGCAGAGGTTGCGGAAGCAGAGGATCGATGACTGCCAGCACCGCATCGAGCGCCTCGCGAAACGGCGGAAACGCCTGCGCCAAGCTGGCTCCCATCATCGGTCGCTGACTTCCTTGTCCAGTAAAAAGCAACGCCAGCTTGCCCGTTGTGCGGGGAACCGTGGTTCTACTGTGCGGGCTGCTCCGTCCCTCCGCTAGCGCGGCCAGTTCTTCGACCAGCGACTCACGCTGGCTGGCCACCATGCACTCCCGATGATCGAAGTGCGTGCGCTTGCACGCGAGCGTGTACGCGACATCCGCGAGCGCCACATCGGGATGCGAAAGAAGGAAAATCCGCAACTGCTGCGCTTGTGCAGACAACACCGATGTGCTGCGACCGCTGAGCAGAAACGGTAGCGCGGACGCCGGGACGGTTTCCGCCCGCGCAGAGGCTGGCGCTTCTTCGAGCACGATGTGCGCATTGGTTCCGCTCAGTCCAAACCCGCTGACTCCGGCGATTCGTGGCCTTGCAGCCCGTGGCCATGACATCGCCTCTTTCGCCAGCGTGAGCGCACTGCCTTCCAGCTCGATATGGGCATTGAGCGTCCGCAGGTTCAGGTTTTTGGGAATACGTTCCTTGGCCAACACCAGCGCGGCCTTGATCACGCCCGCGACGCCAGCGGCCGCTTCCAGGTGTCCGATGTTGGTCTTGAGCGCGCCAAGCACACATACGCTTCCGTCGCTTCGTGGGGTTCCGAGCACCGTCTGTAGCGCCTGCACTTCGATCGGATCGCCAAGTGCTGTTCCGGTTCCGTGCGTCTCGACATAGCCGACAGCTTCCGGGGCAATCGCTGCATCGCTCAGCGCCTCGCGGAGGAGGGACTGCTGCGAGAGCACATTCGGTGCGGTCAGCCCGGTCGAGCGTCCATCTTGGTTGACAGCGCTGCCGCGAATGACGGCCCAGATGCGGTTTGCGTCTCGCTCTGCATCTCCGAGTCGCTTGAGAACCAGCACACAGCAGCCTTCGCCGCGCACGTAGCCATTTGCCAACGCATCAAAAGTTCGACATCGACCGTCAGGTGACAAAGCCTGCGTTCGCGACAAAGCAGTCATGCTGTCGGGCGACAAGATCAGGTTTACGCCACCGGCAAGCGCCAGATCACACTCCCGACTGCGCAGGCTTCGACCGGCTAGATGAATCGCGACCAGCGATGATGAGCACGCGGTGTCGAGAGTCACACACGGCCCTTGCAGTCCCAGCGTATACGACAAACGCCCGGCCAAAATGCTGAGCATGTTTCCCGTTGCCAAGTACGCATCCTGGTCCGCTTCCGGCTGCTGTACGGCCAGGTCTGCGTAGTCATTGGCGCAGGCCCCGACAAACACTCCGGTGCGACTCTGCTTGAGCGACTCCGGCACGATTCCCGCGTCTTCAAGCGATTCCCAGGCGACCTCCAGAAGCAGTCGCTGCTGCGGGTCCATTGCACGCGCTTCTCTGGGCGAAATTCCAAAAAACGATGGATCGAACGTGTCCACCGGAGTCGTCAAAAGACCCGCCCAGCGTGGGACTTGTGGATCGGGATGTTTTCCGACCAAGTTCCAGCGCGCCTCCAGCGGCACGATTGCATCGCGGCCTGTTTCCAGCAGCTCCCAGAACGACTCTGGACTGCTGGCAGATCCGGGCAGTCGGCAGCCGATCCCTACAATCGCGATCGGCTCGGTCTTCTCTTTCCGCAGCGCATCACGCTCCAGACGCAGCTCACGCAGCGCCAGCGCTGCATCGCGAAGCCGTTCTCGCAGCAGGGTCTCTTGTTGCGACATGGTGGCTTAGGCTCCGGGTCTTTTGGCCAGTGCTAACTCGTCATCGAGCATCGCGAGCAGCTCGCTGTCATCCATTGGCACCGCTGCGGTGTCGCTCGGCATCACTCCTGCTGCCTCCTGCACGGGGTGAGGCGCGCAGACCGATTCCGCTGGGAAGAGCTGACCGGCCAGGTGCTCGCTGAGCGCCGCCAGGGTCGGATACGTCCAGAGAATTGTCACCGGCACGCGCAAGCCGAACGCCGACTCGATGTGGTTGCGAAGTTCCAGACCCATCAGCGAATCCAGTCCCAGGCTGGTCAGTGGCGTGCTCGGATCGATCTGCTCTTTGGCAGTACGAAGCACCTGTGCAACTTGTCCGCGCATCTGCTCGGCGAGCAGTGCGGCGCGCTGTTCCGACGGGGCGGCACGCAGGCTGGCAAGGAGTGCTGGGTCGCCGTCACGAACGCTCAATTCATGTTGGCTGGTCCGCAAGGCCGAAAGTCGTGCCGACGTCGCCACCGACTGATGGAACGCGCCCCATTGCCGTAGGTTGATGGGAACCACTCCTACTTGCGCATCGTTGCTTGAGAGCAGCAATTTCAGGATGTGCAGACCTTCTTCCGGCTTCAGGCTGCGCATTCCGCGTAGCGTGAGACGCTGGACCTGGCCGTCTCTGTCCGCCGCCATTCCGACATCCGCAAAGACACCCCAGTTGATGCTGAGCCCGGGCAAACCCTGCGCTTTGCGGTGGTGGGCAAGCGCATCGAGGAACGTATTGGCTGCCGCGTAGTTGGCTTGTCCTGGCGACCCCAGAAGTCCGGCGGCCGAGCTATACATCACAAAGAAGTCGAGCGGAGTGGCTTGGGTCAGCTCATGCAGCACCCACGCGCCGTCGATTTTCGCGTGCATGACGCGTTCAAAGCGCTCCGGTGTCAGCTTGCGCAGCACGCCGTCATCGAGCTCTCCCGCTGCATGAATCACGCCACGCAACGGCAGGCCGGAATCACTGATGTCTTGGAGCGCCCCGTTGACCCCCGCTCGCTCGGCCACGTCGCAGGACACCACTTGGACGCGGCATCCGGTTTGGCTCATTTGTTCCACCGAAGCGCGCTGTTTCGCCGTGGGATGCGTCGTTCGGGACATCAAGACAACCTGTCCCGCACCTTGCTCACAGAGCCACTGTGCAACGTGCAGACCCAGTCCCCCGAGCCCGCCCGTGATCAGGTAGCTACTGTCTGACCGAATCTGCACCGGCTTGGCCATGGGAACCGCAATCCGCAGGTCTTCGGCGTGGTTTGTAAGCACCAGTTTGCCGATGTGTCGAGCCTGCGCCATCGTTCGAAATGCGTCAGTGGCTTGATCCATGCGGAATGAAGTGATCGGTGGAACCGAAAAGATGCCTCGCGCAAAGTGCTCCCATATCTCGGCCAGCACGACGCGCATCGCAGCCGGTCGCTTTCGCAGCAGCCCGTCCAGATCCAGCAGCGAAAACGACAAGTTGCGCAGAAAAGGCCGCATCGCAAGCTGCATGTTTTGGAAGTAGTCGCGCTTGCCCAACTCGATGAATCGACCCTGATCGCGAAGCAAGTCCAGGCTCTGCTGAATCAGCGCTCCAGACAGTGAGTTGAGGACGACATCGACGCCCTCTCCAGAAGTCCAGCGACGGATATCGTCCGCAAACTGATCCGAGCGCGAGTCGCTGACATACCCCACACCGAGTGATTGTAAAAAGGCCCGCTTCTCAGGGGTACCTGCGGTTGCATAGACCGTCGCGCCCACATGCTGGGCCCACTGGATTGCCGCGAGGCCAACGGCTCCCGAGGCAGAATGAATCAGCACGCGCTCTCCGGGGACAAGCTGCGCGAGCTTGGCCAGCGCATAGTACGCGGTCAAAAATGCAACCGGAACGGCCACCGCCTGCGCGAAGGAATGGCCCCGCCACATGGGCAACACGCGCTCGGCAGAGCAGGTTAGATGGGACGCGAAGGTGCCCGGCGCGATTGCGAGCACGGCATCTCCAACCGAAAGTCCGGAAACACCTGCTCCAAGCGCGACAATGCGGCCCGCGCACTCACTTCCCAATTGCAAAGGAGTTGCATCTTCGTTCTGGTCACTGGGAATCACCCCGAGCGCAAGCAACACATCGCGGAAGTTGAGACCGGCTGCTTCAACGGCGATTTCCACTTCGCCCGCTGAGGGGGGTCGCCGCGTGGTCGCCCGCAGCCGCAGCCGATCGAGGTCACCCACCGCGTCCAGAGCGAGTCGAAATGGTCGTCCGCTCGCGGGCTCGGTCTTCTCTGGTGTGGTCGATTCCGTTGCGCGTCGCCCAATCCGAGCCACTCTGCGCTGGCCATCACGCAGCGCGACTTCATCCTCGGTATCGTCGGCGAGCAGCTCGGCCAGAAGGGTTTCGATTTCTTCGGGGCGCTGCTTGGGGTCGAGATCGAGCTGGATGCAGCGCAGCTCGGGATGTTCCAGCGCAATCGTTCGCCCCATTCCCAAGATGGGAGCCTGCTGGACGGCGACGGGTGCCACCGAAACCGCTTGTGCACCGCGTGTGAGCAGCCACAGCCGGGGGGCATCTCGATAAGCCATCGCAATGAGCGCCTGCACCGTATGGAGCAAGGTTGAGCACAATCGCAGTGAGCGCGTCATCGGACGCTCTCCCGCTGCGAGCTCTGGTTCTTCTGTGCTGGCCAGATGGACAACCGCAGTCGGTGCGTGTCCTTGGAAGGCGGTGTGCAGCAGCTCGCTCCATGAATCGATCGTGCTGGGAATCTGGGTCACGCTCTCGACGGTCTGACCCGCTTGCAGAAGCGCCGCGTGCAGCGACTCAGCCAGCGTCTGTTCCCCGCCAAGGAGGAGCCAGCGTCCTTCATTACTCTTGGCGATTGGTCGTGGCGTTGACTCCCAACGCACGTTCAGCATGGACTCGCCCTGCGCAACGTGGTCTGGACTGGCCAACCGCTGGACCCAGAGTCCTTGCAGCTCGGCAACGACGAGCCCGGTCGCGTCGGCGATACACAGATTGGCGCAGCGGCGTACTCGGTCGGTCGTGGTGTCGGGAACGGTTCGGACATGGCAGTACAGCTCGCCTTGCGGACGCTGCCAAAAGTGCAGACGAGCGAGCTGCACGGGAACCCACGGCGTGTGGTCGCTTTCGTTGCCAAAACAAGCGGCCATCACTTGGAAACACGCGTCGAGCAGCGCTGGATGGAACTGATAGCCCAGCGGAGAGCCAGCGGCCTCGGGCAGATCGACCCGCCCGAGCGCCTCCCCTGGAGCTTGCCAGAGCTGTCGTAGTCCTTGAAAGGATGGACCCAGCTCCACGCCCATCGCACGCATCGCGGCGTACAAGGAGCTGGTGGGCAGTCCCTCGCTCAGACGGGTGCGCACCGCTTGCAAGTCGATGGGCGCGGCAGGCGTCTCGCGCTCGTGGCGCGCAAGGAAGGCACGCGAGTGAACCCGAAACGTTGTCTTGTCACCGAGAAGCTGGCGGCTGGCGACCTGAAAGCGCATCCGTCCGGGTCGATCCGGGACGACTTCTGCTTGCACCGGAAGAGGTGCCTCATCCGGCAGCACCAGCGCCTCGATCAACGTCAGATTTTCGACGGAAAATGGGACTGAACCGAAGACTTCAACGCCTGCCGAAAGCGCCATTTCAAGGTGTCCGGCCCCCGGAAACACCACCGCGCCCTTCAGTTGGTGATCACCGATCCAGGCCGGAAGTTGACGCTGTAAGCAAGTATCCCACAGTCGGGTATCAGGCTGCGTGCTCAATCGCTGTGCCTCGCCGAGCAGTGGGTGCCCACTGCGATGCGGTCGGCCGCTGGACGGCGCTATCGACGCTGCTTCGCTCTGCGGATGAGGAGCCGTCACCCAGCAGCGCTGCCGTTGCCACGGATAGGTCGGCAAGGAAATCCGTCTTCCTTTTTCGACAAACACCTGCGGCCAGTCCACTACGTGGCCGACGGTCCACAGCGCACCCACCGCCTCTAGCACGCTCTCCCGTTCCTGTTGTGTGCCTCGGAGGCTGGGTACGAGTGAGGCACTCTGTTCGGGATGCTGCGGCACCAGGCTGAGGAGCGTCGCCTTCGGACCAATTTCGAGGAACGTGCGCACACCGGTGGTTTGTAGGGCCTTGATAGTGGCGGCAAAACGCACGGTGTTTCGGACTTGCTCAACCCAATACTCAGCGTGGCAGACTTCGTTGGTGACCAGCTTGCCGGTCGTGCTGCTGAACAGCGGAAGTTGCGGGCGGGCGTAGCGAATGCTCTGGGCGATGTTGCGAAACGGGGCGAGCATCGCGTCCATGTGCGCTGAATGAAAGGCATGCGAGACGACGAGTGTTTTGGTTCGTATCCCACGCTCGGCAAACTTGGCGGCAAGCTGAGAGACGGTCGCTTGGTCCCCCGACAGCACCACTTGGTCGTCGGCGTTGACTGCTGCGATCGAGACCGCGTGGCGATGGGCTGCAATCGCTACCTGTGCTTCCGCTTCCGATATCTGCACCGACAGCATGGCTCCGCCTGTCGGCAGCTCCTGCATGCCCTGCGCCCGCGCCCAGCAAAGCCGAACCGCGTCTTGTAGAGAGAAGACGCCGACGATACAGGCCGCGACCAGCTCTCCGATGCTGTGTCCCGCGATGAAGTCCGGCTGCACGCCAAACGATCGCCACAGCTCGCACACCGCGTATTCCAGTGCGAACAGCGCGGGCTGGGTATAGCCCGTCTGATCAAGAAGCAGTGCCTCAACGCTTCCCGGTTCCGCCCACATGACTTCGCGCAACGGACGCGGAAGCAGTGGATCAAACAGCGCAAAGCAGCGGTCCAGTGCATGACGGAAGGCTGGCCAGACCTCATACAGGCCGCGGCCCATGCCGGGAAGCTGTGCGCCTTGGCCGGTACACAAAAAGGCCAGCTTGCGGCCTGAGGATGCCGTTCCGCGAATGGCTCCGGCTGGAACCTGTCCTTGCGCAGCGGATGTAAGCAGTGGCAGCAGAGCTTCGCGATGACCGGAAACCAGAGCGATTCGCTGATCAAGTGCGCTGCGTGTGGTTGCCAGGCCATATGCGACGTCCTGCAAGCTGAGATCGGGATGCTGCTGCAGATGTTGAGCCAGCCGCTCCGCCTGCGCCCAGAGCGCGCCCTCGGTCCGGCCAGACAGTACAACCAGCGCGGCGGGACGCTCTGTCGTGGCACGCGGAACCGGCTGGCTGGGTGCCTCTTCGAGTACGACGTGAACATTGGTGCCGCTGAGTCCGAAGCCGCTGACGCCGGCAAACCGTGGCGTGCTACCACGAGGCCACGCCACCGCTTCATTGGCCAGCTTCAGCGCAGAACCGTCTAGCTCGATGTGCGCGTTGAGCGTTCGGAGGTGCAGGTTCTTGGGGATTTTCTCCATCGCCAGCACCAGCGCCGCCTTGATCACGCCCGCGACGCCCGCAGCACCTTCCAGGTGCCCGATGTTGGTCTTGAGCGCACCGAGCCAGCACTGCGTACCATCGGCTCGCGGCATTCCCAGCACTGCGCGCAGTGCTTGTACTTCAATCGGATCGCCCAGCGATGTCCCAGTGCCGTGCGTTTCGACGTAGCCGACAGATGCTGCATCGACACCTCCATCGTGTAGTGCCTGACGAATCAGCGACTGCTGCGCGAGCACATTGGGTGCCGTCAATCCCGTCGATCGACCATCTTGGTTGATGGCACTGCCGCGAATGACCGCCCAGATTCGGTCGCCATCCCGCACCGCATCCGACAGCCGCTTGAGCACCAGCAGGCCGCAGCCTTCGCCGCGCACGTAGCCATTGGCCAGCGCATCAAAGGTTCGGCACCGACCATCGGGTGAAAGGGCTTGGATGCGCGACAAGCCGGTTGTGCTGTCGAGCGAGACAATCAGGTTTACACCACCCGAGAGAGCCAGATCACTTTCGCGGCTGCGCAGGCTGCGACACGCCTGATGAATGGCAACCAGCGATGACGAGCACGCAGTGTCGACGGTAAAACACGGGCCTTGTAGACCCAGCGTGTACGAAAGCCTCCCGGCCAAAATGCTGAGCATGCTTCCGGTGGTGCAGTAGGCGTCTTTTTCGGTGGCGGGCTGGCTCTCCACCAGCGTCGAGTAATCATCGGTACATGCCGCAACGAAGACCCCGGTGCGGCTGTCCTTCAGCGAGTTTGGCGCAATCCCTGCGTCTTCCAGCGACTCCCACGCGACTTCGAGAATCAGTCGCTGCTGGGGGTCCATCGAACGCGCTTCTCGCGGCGAGATACCGAAGAACTGCGGCTCAAACTCATCGAGCGGCTCGGTCAGCAGCGCAGCCCAGCGCGGCAGTGACTCGTCCGGCTTTACGCCAAGCTGCTCCCAGCGCGTCTCCAGCGGTACGACGGCATCTCGACCTGCGGCAAGCAGATCCCAGAACGCCTGTGGGCTGTTGGCTCCGCCTGGCAGTCGGCAGCCGATTCCCACAATCGCGATGGGCTCGCTGCGTTCCTTGCGCAGCTCGTCCCGCTCGTCCAGCGTGGTACGCAGTGCCAGCGCGGCTTGCCGCAGACGCTCCAAAAGCTGTTCTTCTCGACTCTTCATCGCCGCACCTTGCTTTCCGCCCGCGCAATCGACTCATCGAGGAGGGAAAACAGCGCATCTTCATCCGCCAGCATCTCGTCCGCTTTCGTGCCGTCAGCTCGCGGTGGGCTGGTCGGGATTTCTTGCGTAGCGTCTTCAGGTTCGGCTCCGACGATTGACTTCGCAAGCTGTCCGCTGAGCGCAAGGAGAGTCGGATAGGTCCACAGCAGCGTTGCGGGCACTTTGATTCCGAACATCGACTCGACGCGATTGCGCAGCTCCAATCCCATCAGCGAATCGAGCCCAAGGCTGGTCAGCGGCGTGTCGAGTTCGACCTGGCTTTCGGCGATCCGCAGCACTTGGGCGACTTGCGCACGCAGGTGGTCGGCAATGAGGCCTGCTCGCTTGGCGGCAGGCAGAGCCCGAAGTTTGGCGTCAAACTCATGATTCCCTTCGGACGGTGTTTCCTGACTGACGGCGCTGCGCAGTGCGGAAAAGCGAGCCGAAGCCGACGCCACTTGGTGGAACGCCCCCCACTGCCGCAGGTTGAGTGGCACCACACCGATGCTTACTTCGTCGCTGACCAGTAGCTTACCGAGGATCTGTAAACCTTCTTCGGGCTTGAGGCTGCGCATGCCGCGTAGCTCCAGTCGTTGCGCCCGGTTTTGCTGCTGAGCCGCCAGACCCACATCAGAAAACGCGCCCCATTCGATACACAGCGCTGGCAGACCGTGCGCCCTGCGATAGTGGGCCAAGGCATCCAAGAACGAGTTGGCAGAGGCGTAATTCGCTTGTCCCGGCGAACCGAGGAGCCCCGCTGCGGAGCCATACAGAACGAAAAAGTCGAGCGGCAGCGCTTTGGTAAGTTGATGAAGGTTCCAGCCGCCCAAGACCTTTGGTCGCAGCACGTGCGAAAGTCGCTGTGAGGTCTGCTCCGCCAGCAAGCTGTCATCCAGTAGTCCCGCCGCGTGAATGACACCACGCAGTGGCAAGCCCGACTCGTTGATATCGCGCAGGACGGATTCCAGCGATGGACGATCCGCGATGTCGCACGACGTGACGCGGACCAGACTGCCTTGCGTGCGAAGCGCGGCGATGGCTGCAAGCTGGACTGCGCTCGGATTGTCTGTCCGCGATAGAAGGATGATCTGTCCTGCTCTTTGCTCGGCCAGCCATCCGGCGATGCTCAGACCCAACCCGCCGAGTCCGCCCGCGATCAGGTAGGAGCCATCTGTGCGAACTTGGATTCGCTGGCCGATAGGCACCAGGATCTTCGCTGCCGCAGCAGCATGCCCTAGAACGATCTGGCCGCTCGACGGAACCTGCGCAGCGGCACGAAACGCATCCGCCGCGTTTTCGATGGAGAAGGAGCTGACTGGAGGCGGCGAAAGGACACCGGACGCAAATCGAGCGACCAGTTCTTGCAGCTCGAGGCGAACCTGATCGGGCTTGTTCCGAATCAGTCCCGACAAATCAAGGCGCGCAATGGACACGTTTCGCTGGAGGAGCCGCAGGTCGAAGCAGAGGTTTTCGCCGTCAGATGGTGGACCCAGGGTGACGAGGCGACCGTGCTCGGCAAGCAGGTCGAGGCTTTGCGCGATGGCAGCTCCCGCTTGGCAGTGAAAGACCACATCGATTCCCGGTCCCTCGATGGTTTTGCGCAGCTCTTCGATAAATTGCTCGGAGCGTGCGTCGCCGATCACACGAACGCCGATCGATTGTAGATACGTGCGCTCTTCCGCAGAACTGGCCGTGGCGCAAACGCTGGCACCGATATGCTGTGCCCACTGTACTGCGGCCAAGCCAACGGCACTCGTGGCACCGTGGATGAGGATTCGCTCGCCCGCAGTGAGCTGCGCCAGCCGGGTCAGTGCGTAGTGGGCTGGGACAAACGATGCCGCCAGGGCGGTCGCCTGCGGAAAATCGAGTTCTGTCGGCATGGGGAATGCCAGCGACGCCGAACAAGTCAGGTGGGAGGCAAAGACGCCGGAAGCCAACGTCACAACCGCATCCCCAGGTGAGAGTTCCGTCACGTCGGGACCGACCGCAACCACTCGCCCAGCGCATGCGCCGCTCAGCGACCATGGTGCGAATTGTGCCGTTGCGGTGGTGCCTGTAGCGAACGTGCTCGGCTCGAGGTCTTCGCTTGGAACCGCCGAGGCCTCGACGCTGAGTTCGACTTCGCCTGGTCCAGGCCGACGTCGTGTCGTCGCACGCAGCCGCAGCGAGGCAAGTTCGCCGGGAGTCTTCATTTCCAGACGGAAGGGTCGTCCCTGGGCCAATTCGAGCCGCTCGCTGGCTTCCGCTTGCGGAAGGCGGCGCACCAGTCGAGACACATAGCGCTGGCCGTTTCGCAGCGCGATCTCTTCCTCGCTTTCATCAGCGAGCAGCTCGGCCACAATCGCAGCGACAGCGCTCGAAGAACCGGGCTGCTTGGAATCGAGATCGAGACGAGCACAGCGCAGCTCGGGATGTTCTAGCGCGACGGTGCGTGTCAGTCCGAGCAGCGGTGCGTGCAAAAGGCATGGTGCTTCGCCAGCAACGGATTGCGCGCCTTGGGTCAGAACCCACAGGCGTGGCACATCGCGAAAGCCAGCGGCAGAGATCGCACCGACCGTCCGAATCACGGACTCACACAGGCTTAGCAGACCCGGCTGAATGTCATCCTGCGATGGGTCTTCATCCATGCTGTTGAGCAGGACGACACCGGTTGGCTCTCGTCGCTGGAAGCAAGAAACCACCAGCTCACGGGTCGCATCCGTCTGGGAAGGGAGCTGCGGTACATGAACTACCGCGTGTCCGCCTACCAGCAACGCGGCCTTGAGCGACTCTGCGAGACCTTGTGCCTGACCGATGAGCAGCCAGCGCGCCGAGGTGAGCTTTGGCGCACCTACCGGCGCGAGCTGCCAGCTCGTCGACACAAAGAAGTCATCAAACGGCGCTCGCTCGCTTCCGCCGAGCCGCTGAACGACCAGACCGTCGATCTGTGCCACAACCGTGCCCGCGACATCGCTCACGCAGAGCACCGCTCGACGACGATTCTGTGCCGTGGCGAAGCCGGAATCGACCTGTACATGGCAGAACAGCTCTCCGCTCGGTTTTTGATGCAGACGGAATCGTTCGAGCCGAACCGGAACCCACGGCGTGTGCTCCGTCTCGCTGGAGAAGCAGGCGGCCATAAGCTGGAGACAAGCGTCGAGCAGCGCCGGATGAAAGACGTAGCCCGCCGTCGAGCCTAGCGAATCGGGGAGCACCACCCGCCCCAGCGCTTCGCCATCGCCCAGCCATAGCTCACGCAGACCTTGGAACGACGAACCCAGCTCCAGGCCCATAGTCGCCAGCGCTGCGTAGAAGCTGCGACTTGGTGTGGACGTTGGCATCCGCTTTTTCAGCGTCGCCACATCCATGGGGGCTGGCGGAATCTCCGCCTCGACACGCTGTAGCACCGCACGCGAGTGGACACGGAAGCTGACCTTGCCTTGATGCGACCGACGGCTGCTCGCTTGGACATTGACGCAGCGAGGGCGCTGCGGCCAGGTTTCAACCTGGAGTGCGATGGTCGTATCGGCGGGAAGCACCAGCGCGTCCATCAGCTCCAGATTCGTGATTGCGAAGTCAGCGGAGCCGAATGCTTCGCTGCCCGCGACGAGCGCCATATCTATCTGTCCGGCAGCCGGAAAGACCACGGCCCCGCGCAGCTTGTGGTCGTCGATCCACGCCGGACTCTTGGCAAACAGAACCGTGTCCCACAGCAGCGTACCCGGATGCGAGCTGAGTCGCTGGACTTCGCCGAGGAGCGGATGATCACCCCGGCGTCCCCGTGCGCGCAGGCTCTCAGGCAGCCTGGACGCGGTGTCTCGCCAGTGGCGCTGACGTTGCCACGCATAGGTTGGCAGCTCCAAACGATGACCACCCGTCGGAAACAGCTTGTCCCACGCGACAGGGAAACCCTGGAGCCACAGTCCACCGAGTGAAGACAGCAGTGCGGCACGCTCGGGTTGACTGCGACGTAGCGAACCGACCACTGTGCGCCCTGGCTTCCCCGTCCCCACAAGCTCCTCGATCGCGGGCACCAAGAGCGGATGCGGACTGACTTCCACAAACAAGTTGTACTCATCGGCCAGAAGGGCCCGCACCGTGTCCGCGAAACGCACCGTCTGCCGCAGGTTCAACACCCAGTAGCTTGCCGACAGCTCCGTACCTTGTAGCAACTTACCTGACACCGTCGACCGCATCGGAATCGACAGCGCACCGGGCGAGAGCTTGGCCAAAGCAGCCATCAGCTCGTCGCGCAGCGGATCGACCTGCGGGCTGTGGCTAGCGACCTCCACGTTGACGCGTCGACAGAACACCTGCCGCGCCGACAATCGAGCCATGATCTCGGCGAGTGCCTGGGCATCTCCGGACAACACCGTCGAACGAGGGCTGTTGCTCACCGCCACGCTTACCCGCTCGGCATAGCCCGCGATCTCTTGTTCCGCCTCGGCGACGGACAGTTCGACCAGCGCCATCTCTCCTTGTCCGCTGATTCGCTTCAGCAAGTGGCTTCGTCGACAGATGACAGCGACCGCATCGGCCAGAGACAGCGCGCCAGCGACATGTGCGGCGGCGATTTCCCCCATGCTGTGGCCCACCACGGCGTCCGGCTCCACCCCCCAGGATCGCCACAGTGCCGCCAAGGCCACGCTCATTGCGAACAGGACCGGCTGAACCACCTCGATGCGATGGAGCTGCGAGCTGGCTTCATCGACCGCGAGCTCCGCGAGCACAGAGAATCCAGCCTCGGCGGCAATCATGGCATCGCAGGCCGTCAGCACCGAGCGAAACACCGGCTCACTGGCCAAAAGCGACCGCCCCATCCCCAGCCACTGCGAGCCTTGGCCAGGAAATACAAACACGACCATGGGGGTTCTCTGATCGACTGCACGCCCGAGCTGGACGCCTGGCATCCCCGAGCCTTTTTCGACGGAAGCTAGCTGTTCCAGCAGCCGCTCGCGCGAGTCGGTGACGATCGCCAGCCGATGTTCCATGGTTGTGCGTGTCGTCGCCAAGCTGAATGCCAGATCAGCAAGAGGCGGCGCTGGCTGGGTCTCAAGATGCTGGCGAAGCAGTGCGGCCTGACCACGGATGGCGGCATCGCTGCGACCCGACAACACAACCAGCTCAGATGCTCGCTCGGGCCCCATTGGCAAACTAAGCGTCTCGGGCAGTGTCGGGGCTTCCTCGATCACGACGTGGGCGTTGGTGCCACTGATGCCGAACGAGCTGACCCCGGCGCGACGAGTCCGCGTCCCCCGAGGCCATGGCACCGCTTGCGAGAGGAGCCGAAGCGGGCTTTGGTCCCAATGGATGTGCGGGCTCGGCGTCTCCGCATGGAGGGTTTGGGGTAACCGCTCGTGCTGAAGCGCTAGCACCATCTTCATCACCCCTGCGATGCCCGCTGCGGCCTGCGTATGCCCGAGGTTCGACTTGCAGGAGCCGAGGTGCAGCGGCCGGTCTGCGGCTCGTCCGCGTGCAAACACTGCGGTGAGCGCACTGGCTTCGATCGGATCACCGAGCTGGGTTCCGGTGCCGTGCGCTTCGATGGTGTCGATGTCGACGGGTTGCAGCCCAGAGAGCGCTAGCGCCCGTCGGATCACCCGCTCTTGGGCGGGCCCGTTGGGCGCGGTCAAGCCCTGGCTGCGTCCATCTTGATTGATGGAGGTGCCGCGGATCAGGGCCAGGACCGAATTTCCATCTCGGGTCGCATCCGACAGCCGCTTGAGCAAGAGCACGCCGCAGCCCTCTGACCAACCTGTTCCATCGGCGCGGGCTCCAAAGCTCTTGCAGCGTCCATCGGGGGCTAGGCCGCGCAGGCGGCTAAACTCGACGAACGCTGCCGGCGTATTCATGACCTGAACGCCGCCCGCGAGCGCCAGATCACAGTCGCCGCGCCTCAGTCCTTCACACGCCAAGTGAAGCGCCACCAGCGATGATGAGCATGCGGTGTCGACGGTGATTGCCGGTCCCTGAAGATTGAGCGCATAGGAGACGCGCCCCGACAGCACGCTGCTGGCTTGTCCGGTCCCGGTGTAGCCATCAAGTCTGAGCAGCGTGTCATCGAGCCCCGTCGACAGATTGTAATCGGACCCCTGTGAGCCGAGGTAGACGCCGGTCACACTTTGCGACAGACGTGACGGTGCGATCCGCGCACTTTCGATGGCTTCCCATGCCGTTTCGAGCACGAGTCGCTGCTGTGGCTCCATCGACATCGCTTCGCGTGGAGCGATGCCAAAAAAGGACGCATCAAACTGGTCGAGTCCGCTCAGGAATCCACCGTGCTTGCAGTAGGTCTTCCCCACCGCGCCCGGATCGGGATCGTACAGAGCCGCAACATCCCAGCGATCGGACGGAAACGGTGTAATCGCATCTTGACCGCTCGCGAGGAGCTGCCAATACGATGCTGGCGTGCTGATTCCGCCGGGCCAGCGGCAGGCCATTCCGATGATGGCGATGGGTTCGTTCGATGTGGATGTGTCTGTTACGGATTCCCGGTGAGTGGATGTCCCCCAAAGCGCACGAGCAGTCGCCGTGAGCGTCGGATGATCGAAAAAGAACGTCGGGGATAGCTTCTCACCCAGTTGTTCGCTTAGCTCCCCGGAGAGTCCGACGAGCTTGACCGAGTCCAGTCCATACGCGGCCAGTGGCGCATCGGGATCTAACGTGGTGCCCGCGCTGAGAGCGAGCTGTCCCATCCGCTTGTGAAGCCATGCCAGCACACGCTCGATCTGAGAACGTCGCGGGGATGCGTCCTGGGCGATGGGCTGTGGCGACGCCGGAGCCTGCGACGAGACGGTCTGTGCGTGAGTCGGTTTGCGGGCCGAATCGGCCTCAACCGGAAGGTCTGGTTGCTTTGGCTGCGCGCTGACCGACCACTGCCACAGCGGCTGAATCTTGCCGCTGAGAAAGTTCTCACGGCAGCGGCTGCGCTGGAGCTTTCCGCTTGAGGTCTTGGGCACCGAGCCCGGTGCTGCCAAACATATGGCGTGGAGCGACAGACCGTGCTGTTCGCTGACTGCCTGACGAATGGCTGTACCGATGGTTGGGGCGGCTTCTGGCTCGGTTCCGGCGGCTAGCTCGGCCACCACCACCGCGACCTCTTGCTCGTCTACATCCATCGAAAAGGCGATCGTGCAGCCGGCGCGCAGGCTTGCCGAGACTGACTCGACGGTCAGTTCCAGATCCTGCGGATAGTGGTTGCGTCCGGCGACGATCAGCAGGTCTTTCAGTCGACCGGTCATGAACAGCTCGCCGTCGTGCACAAACCCGAGATCACCGGTGCGCAGATACCGTGAGCCTGGTTCATTCGTCAGCTCAGCGTGAAAGGTCTGTGCGGTCTGCTCTGGCTGGCCAAAATAACCGGCGGTCACACTCGGACCCTGGAGCCAAATTTCGCCCACTTCACCATCGGGAAGCCGGGAATTGGATGCTGTCGATACGATCGCCAGCTTGGCGACTTGGTCGGCGAGACCCAGTGCGACCAGTGTGCGCACAGAAGACTCGTTTGGCTGCGAAAGCCGTGCGGTTCCTTGTTGGAGCCCGCTGGCGGAAAAGTCGTGCGCCAACATGCCTCGATCAAGGGGGGCGGCCGTGGTGAGCAGCGTCGATTCCGCGAGTCCGTAACAGGGTATAAACGCAGACGAGCGGAAGCCATAGGGTCCAAACCGCTGGGTAAACCGATCGAGCGTGCTCTTGCGAACTGGCTCGGCTGCACATTGCGCGATCCGCCAAGAGCTGAGGTCGAGCGATTCACACTCCGCATCGGTGATCCTGCGAACGCACAGCTCAAATGCAAAATTGGGGGCACCGCTGCCGGTTGCGTGATAGCGACTGATGGCCTGAAGCCAGCGCGCCGGACGCTGTAGAAAAGCGAGCGGTGACATGATCGTGCAGCGTCCACCGATGAAAACTGGCTGCAGCACAAATCCAATCAATCCAAAGTCATGGAAGGTCGGAAGCCAGCTCACCCCGACTGTGTGTTCGTCGAGCTTGCAGGCGCGCTGAAGAAACAGCGCGTTCGCGATAAGGTTCTCGTGCGTCACCATGACGCCTTTGGGAATCCCCGTTGAGCCCGATGTGTACTGCAGAAACGCAAGGCGGTCTGGGTCCATGCGCGGCGGTTCCCAATCCAAAGCTGGCTGCGCGATGGCGTCTTCAAAGAGGACGAAGTTCAGTCCCGCGATGGCTGGATCGATGTCCGGCAGGCTCTGAAGGATCGCGTAGAACATCTGGGTTGTCAGGACTGCGGATGCTCGTGCGTCACGTGCCAAGATCGCCATCCGTCGCAGCTCATCTGACAGACGCTTGGGATTGGGCGGTGCGAGTGGAACCGCCACGACACCTTCGTAGAAACAGCCAAACAACGCAGAGATGAACTCGAGTCCGGGTGGGAACAGCAGGATCACTTGCTCGTGGCTGAGTCCGCGTTCACGTAGAACCTTCGCGACAGAACGTGCGTGAGCGTCGAGCGCGGCATAGGAAAGAAAGGACTCCTCCTGCTCGCCATCGACCAGATAGGTGTAGCCAGCATTGCTGTGACTCAGCGCACGACGCTGAAGAATCTCGCCAAAAGACCGAAACGTCATCGAAAAAACTCCTGCGCATCAAAATCATGTGAACTGGCAGCACTAGCTCGATTCACCTCAGGCTTCGCAAAAGCGGTGCCTATCGAGACACTTGCGACAGACATCTCTCATCGAGGGGCGCAAACGAATTCCCTCCAATCCGTTGCGATTCCCTTGGCTTACCGGGCATTCCGTGAGCAGCGGGAAGCGCGTCGCCCCCAGACACAGAAAATCAGTATGGCACAATTCTCAAGGATCGCATGTGTCGCACGCTACGGTGACCTCTGACAGAGGACCGCTGTCATGCCCTTCGACAACCAACCAGAACCAGTGGAAAACCCACTGGCAGAGCGGAGGTGTCAGCGCTCGGTACGCAGATAGGCGCGTCGAGCCCAGACAGTTACCAAAAATGCGCACAAACCCAAGATTGCGACTCCCAAAGAAAAGGAGTGTGCAGGGTTGGCGTTGAGCAAACGAGCGACCACGGACAGGACCAGCATGACGCCGAAAGCGACCAGCGCGCTCGTGTTCGATAGGTTGTTGAAGACCGCAAGCAGTGCCTTTCGTCCGCGTTCGATCGCTTGATGAGATGCATAGTCACGAAAAGACAACTGAAAGTCTGCAAAGGCGATTCCCAACACGACCGCACCTGCAATCGAATGCCCAATGTTTCCAGCGGAAGGCAATGGCATCAGGAGTCCGGCAGCGATGATTCCGAGCGGCGCTGGCAGCATGCCGGACAGCGTACGCTTTGAAAAAAGTCGGCTCCTGAGCATCGCGAGAAGCGGCGTGGCCAGCATCGCGGCACCAAATGCGCTGGTAATCAGCAGGCTGCAACGACGTGCGGCATCAGCGAGTCCATGAATGTCTCTGAGGACATACATGAGGCACGCGGTGAGCATGGCGAAACAAGCGAAGCACAGCCGCGCCGCCCAGATGAGCAAGCGGTCGCTTCGATCGAGTGGCAGCTCATCGACAGCGGACTCCATTTGGATGGCCTCTGCTCGGATCGCTGGGGCCTTCGCCACTGCGACAACACTCCACAGAGCCAGTGCAGCCAGTACCATGTAAACCCCTGCGCTCAAACGATCGAACTCCGGATGTTGCCCCACAAACAGAGGTCCAGCCAGCATGCCTGCAAAGCGCATGGAGAGACTGGTCGTGTCATTCTTCCCACGCGCTGCGGCACCCGCCAATGCCGCAGCCCGGCGATCCGTTTCCTGCGATGCGTACTGACAAAGTGCGCGCAGCATCACGCATAAAATGGCGAAGTTCCACGGCTGGGTGATGCCGCTTGATGCGCTCAGAATCGCCAAGAGGGCGAGCGTGATCAGGCTGCCGATCAGCTTCGGTCTTGTTCCATAGCCGAACCGACGCGCCCACTCAACGGCAGCGACACAAGCAATGGTGCCGATCAGTAGCGTGGCGGACAGCCACAGTGACTTGGTGCCGGGTGCCGTACGAGCATAGACAAGCTGTGGCACGACGTTCACGTAGGCAGAAGCAGCAAAAGCCAAGAACACAAAGCTCAGGTTGCGAACCAGGAGCAAGAACATGCTTTCACCAGGCCAATAGAAGAGCATGTCCAAGTCACCCGCCCCGATGCAAGCACTAGAAGAACCTGCGGCAGCCAATTGTGGTCCGCCTGAGTGCTCGACCGAGTGAACCGGGTACGACAACAACGACTCGATCGATCATGTCCCCCAACGGCAGTTCGCTGGGATGCAGAACACTTGTCGACTCCATTTTTGCGTCCGCTCCGTCTGCGCTAACCGCCTGCCCTGGAGCCTTGCTGCGAGATCTAGGCCTACCTCGCCAACCATTCCGCAAGGCTCAGACGGGAATTCTGTTCTTCGGAACGGATGAGTCATCCTTCTCGATGGGGAGATAGATCGACATGAAGAGTGCCGGACCTCGGTAAGCTCCGTGAATCATTCCTCACGACTCCGTTGCTGTCTCAAAGTTGGGGAATGATTGAGCTGGTCCAGGCTGACTTCGGACTCCCTCTGCAATTCACCACTGGAGCGCTCCCGACTCGCTGCGCGGCTTCTCCTTCTGGCGCAGAATCTTGACAACCTGGACAAAAGG
>WBZP01000899.1_pt1 | contig 38798 bp, 32 predicted proteins | sample 5204301 | NCBI WGS metagenome assembly WBZP01 (sample SAMN12412401, study PRJNA552823) | activated sludge metagenome | isolation source: activated sludge from nitrification reactor of wastewater treatment plant... | place: USA: Pennsylvania | collected 2017
ACAATCGGGCTGGCGGGGCATCGGGTGTTCCTTTCTTGGTCGTCTAGGCAACGCCAAGGATACACCCGACCCCGCTCCTCAAGCGGTGGCCCTTTCCCAAAGTACAGAAGCTATGTTACACCGTCGAGCTACCAGGTCAGCGCGCCAACCATGAGCAATACCCAGCATATGATGCTTGCGCTCAATGCTCCGGCTGGGGCTGGCGTGCAGGTAAGCGAGAACCCTGCTTTCACCGATGCAAGTTGGGTGCCTGCCTCTGCGTCGCTGGATTGGGCGCTGAGCAATCTTGATGGTGAGCATACCGTATATGTTCGCTTCCGCGATACCGCTGGGCTTGAATCGCCGCCGTTTGTGCTAACCACGATGCTTGATCGCACCCCACCCGCAGGCCGCGCGATGCTGTTAAAGCGCAGCAATAGTCTGTGGCTTGAAATCCAGGCGCAGGATAGCGAAAGCCAGATCGATGCGATGCAGATCAGCTTGGATCCTAATACGGCGGGTAGCTGGCAGCCTTTCCAACCCAGCACGCTGGTGTCGCTGCAAGCGAATACCATGTATGTGCGGTTGCGCGATGCCGCTGGTAATGTCTCACCGCCAATGTCGGCGATGCTGGAGATGCCGGTATGGGTGCCAATCGCTGTGCGCTAATTGCACACTACCGAATGGTTATAGAGTAAAACGGCTGCCGGGTGGAGAAAAACCATCCGGCAGTCTGCATATGTTCAGCAATTACATGAAACGAATGTGCGTCGTAATAACTGCTCCTCTATCAGTAACATATCACCACATTTGACTTTTAACCGTCTTTATGGGAGAATAGCGCCGTTCAAAGACGATCCAGGCACATAGGTGAGACGGTTACGCAGGTGTTCGATTCGGTGTCGCTTTCCACACGTATTTCCCCTATTGCGAACGACATCGTAGCAACAGCCTCCGGCCTCATAATGAAGCTGGAGGATTTATGGCGTGTAGAAGTTTATGGCCAGGCAACGACCAATCTATCCATTTAGCGCACTCGTCGGGCAAGAGCGCCTGAAGCGTGCGCTACTGCTTAACGCAGTCAACCCCCGGGTTGGTGGGGTGCTCATTCGTGGCGAAAAGGGTACGGCCAAATCTACCGCCGTGCGCGGGCTGGCCCACCTGTTGCCACCGATTGATGTTGTTGCTGGCGATCCATATAATAGCTCGCCAAATAACCCCGTGCTCATGTCCGATGCTGTGCGCGCGCAGTTTGAAGCGGGCGACGAGTTGCAGACTATCACGCGGTCAACGCCATTGATTGAGTTGCCGGTTGCGGCATCTGAAGATCGGGTCGTTGGTTCGCTCGACCTTGAGCATGCGCTTACCGAGGGGCAGCGGCGCTTCGAGCCAGGCTTGTTAGCCCAGGCCAATCGCGGGCTGCTCTACGTCGATGAAGTCAACCTGCTCGATGATCATATTGTTGATCTGCTGCTCGACGCGGCAGCAATGGGTGTGAATACGGTTGAGCGTGAGGGTATTAGTGTTTCGCATCCGGCGCGTTTTATCCTCGTTGGCACGATGAATCCCGAGGAAGGCGAGCTGCGGCCACAATTGCTCGATCGCTTCGGCCTGGTAGTAGAAATTGCCGGTATCACCGATGTTGCTGGCCGGGTCGCGGTCATCGAGCGCCGTATGGCATACGATGCCGACCCCGATGCCTTTGCCGCCGAATGGCAGAGCGAAGAAACCAAGCTAGCCGAGCGGATTATTGCTGCGCGGGCGCTCTTGCCAGCCGTGCAGATTGCCCGCACCGATATGTCGGCGGTTGCTGCACTGGCGCTTGAGCTCGGCGTCGATGGTCACCGGGCCGATCTTGCCATTCTTGAAACCGCCCGTACTCTGGCTGCCTGGTCGAGCCGGGTACATCTCACGCTGGATGATATTCGCCTGGCTGCCGAGCTGGCGCTGCCGCACCGCATGCGCCGTCAACCATTCACCGAGGTCAAACTCGATGAAGCAAGGATGAATGCAATTCTTGATCGGGCAGCTGGCGAGGAAACCGGGGAGAGCACACCTACCAGCGATAGCGTAAAAAAAAAGCATCCGTAACTGAGCAGCAGGTTGGCGGTGAAGAAGAACGCACCGCTGACGCTCAGGAAGGGACTTCGCCCAGTGCTTCGGCGCATATGGCTGATGGCGATCAGTCAAGCCAGCATAAGGGTAGCGGCGAAAAGATTGTAAAGTCGACATCGGCATTCAAGGCGCGTAAGCTGGAAGGCCAGCGCGACCGTATGGCACGCCGGGCGGCTGGCAAGCGGAGCCGCACAAAAGTCAATCGGAAAAGTGGCCGGTACGTGTCGAGCCGACGCGCAAAGCGTGTAACTGATCTCGCACTCGATGCAACCTTGCGCGAAGCCGCAATATACCAGCGGCAGCGGCGCAACACCCACGTAGGAACGTCGGCGCGTGCGGAGCGCCAGGTGATCCTACGGCGGAGCGACTTACGTCAGAAGGTTCGGGTGCGCAAAACGCGCAATGCTGTCTGTTTCGTGGTCGATGCGAGCTGGAGTATGGCCGCCGACGAGCGCATGCGCGCCACCAAAGCGGCCGTGCTCTCGCTCCTGCGCGATGCGTACCAACGCCGTGATCAGGTTGGGCTTGTATCGTTTCAGCGCGATTACGCAACGCTTTTATTGCCATTAACCAATAGCATCGAGCTGGCTCAGAAATATTTGCAAACCATGCCAACCGGCGGGAAAACACCGCTTTCGCGCGGCTTGTTGCTGGGGTACGAAGTGCTTGAGCGTGCGCGCAAGCGCGACCCCGAAGTCATTCCGCTGATGGTATTGCTTACCGATGGCCAGGCAAATGTATCGATGGGCGACCTGCCGCCGCAAGCCGAATGCTATGCACTGGCAGAATTTGTGGCTACCCAATCGATTCGCTCGGTGGTTATCGATACTGAACATCCAATTTTCGAGCGTGGGTTGGCCCGGCAACTTGCGTATCATTTGAAGGGCCACTATCACCGCCTGGAAGATATTCAGGAAGGTGGGCTGGCCGAGCTGGTACGTTCAGAGCTTGGCCGATAAGCTGGAAACATCGTACCTATTCACAATGTTGCGTAGGTGCGTGTCATAGAAAGCCCGTAGGGACTGTTGGAACACCTATCAGGAGGATTGTTGGTCATGACCGATCAGGAGCGCCCCGACGAGGAGCGGAACGAACTGCTTGATGATTTGGTAAGCGCCGCGACTGCGGTTGCCGATACCGAAGACTCGAAGCAGCAGCCGGCTGTGGAGCAACAGCCAGAATCGGCAGAGCCAGCCGCTGTAGCGCTGGCTGCCGAGGCAACACAGGCGGTCGCGACGCCCTCTGCTGAGGCCGAGGGCGCTGCAGTGGAAGAGGTGCCTGTCGTGGGCGATGAGCCTACGGCAGTAGCTGCAACAGCTGGAGCCTCAGCCACTGAAGTTACTGGCGAGGTTGCGGAAGTACCTGTTGCTGACACCGCCAGCGACGCATCTGATGCTAAGGCAGACAGCGAGACGCCAGTCGCTGAGGTGGAGTCTGCCGTTGAAGCGGCCAGCGAGACGCCAGCGACTGAGGCCACCAGCGATGCGTCTGCTGCGGATGCCCCGGCTGCCGAAACCGAAGGGGCGAGCTATACGCCCGTTGCTGAAGACGAGAGCGGCAAACCGCGCCGGGTGAAAGACCTTGAGCCAGGCATGGAGCTAGAAGGCCGTGTGACCTCGATCGCGCTGTACGGCATCTTCGTTGATATTGGCGTCGGGCGCGATGGCCTGGTGCATATCTCGGAAATGAGCGATACGCGCATCGACTCGCCCAGCGATGTGGTGCAAATTGGCGACACCGTGAAGGTGCGTGTCAAGAGCGTCGAGCCCGATGGCCGCCGCATTAGCCTCACTATGCGCTCGAAAGAGCGGGGCAACCAGCCGCGCGAGCGCGCGCGCAAGAAGCCTGAGCTTAACCGCGAGGCTTTGTCTGAGCTGCGGGTTGGCGATAATATTGAAGGCACCGTGACGGGCATTGCGCCATTTGGTGTGTTCGTCGACATTGGCGTGGGCAAAGATGGCCTGGTGCATGTATCCGAGCTGGCTGAGGGTCGCATCGAGAAGGCCGAAGACGCCGTGACGGTTGGGCAAACCTACACCTTTAAGGTTCTCGAAGTCGACGCCGATGGCACGCGCATTAGCCTGAGCCTGCGCCGCGCCCAGCGCGGCCAGCGCCTCGCCCAGCTTGAGAAGGGCCAGATCGTCGAAGGCACCATTAGCGGCCTGGCACCATTTGGCGCATTCGTCGACATTGGTGTTGGGCGCGATGGCCTCGTCCATATTTCCGAGCTTTCCGATCAGCGCGTTGCGAAGGTTGAGGATGCCGTAAAGGTTGGCGATACGGTGAAGGTGCGCGTGCTCGATATCGACTCGGGCAGCAAACGTATCAGCCTGTCGATGCGGCTGGAAGATCGCCCGCGCGAGCAGCCAGCGCCAAGCGAACCACGCGAGCCGCGTGAGCCGCGCGAAGATCGCCCGCGCCGCGACGACCGCGCCCCGCGTGGCCCGCGCCGTGAGCGTGACGAAGCACCGCGCGCCCCCGAGGTTTACAGCTCGACTGAAGAACCCGAAGAGAGCTTCAGCGGTGATGCGACCATCGAAGATTTGCTGTCGAAATTCGGCAACGTGAACAAGCGTGACCGTAAGCGGCGCGCCGATGAAGACGAAGAAGATTACGAAGAGCGTTATTCACGGCGCCAGCGTGATGCAATTCGCCGCACGCTTCAGCAAATGAGCGACGACGAATAAGCACTGCTAACGTGGGATGCGAGCCGGGGTTAATGGATGCCTCTAGCGTCTGTTAGCCCCGGCTCACGAGTGCCCGGGGTTGTACCTGAGCCGTGCTGTGCCTTTGTAATGCTTCCAAACGATTTGACATCCCGCTCTGTTCCTTTGTATAATGGCGCCTAATGTGTGTTTTGCAATTGTGAAACACTGGTTTTCGAAGATGCATATTCCTGCCTGGTAAAGCGCCGGGTAGGCACGAGGTATACAATGCCAAAGCGAACCTGGCAACCAAAACGCATTCCCCGTCGTCGTAAGCATGGGTTTCTTGATCGTATGGCGACCAAGGATGGCCGCGCGGTGCTGAAGCGCCGCCGTTTGCGTGGTCGCTGGCGATTGACCGTCAGCAACGAGCGCCGCGAAATTCGTCGCGGGCATCGCTAGGGTAAAAGAACCAGGAACAACGAACCAAGAATCTGGGACGCGTGCATGCAGAATGGTTCTTGGTTCTGGGTTCTGGGTTTTTTGTATATGAAGCGCGCCTATCGCTTGCGCCGCCCCGAGCAATTTCAGCGCGCGCGGCGCGAAGGCCGTAGCTGGAGTAGTTCGCTCGTTGCGCTTAATGCCGTCAGTAATCGCCGCCAGGGTAGCCGTTGCGGGTTTATTGCTGGCAAGCGTATTGGGAACGCCGTACAGCGCAATCGGGCGCGGCGTCGCTTACGCGAAGTAGTACGCTTAGCCTACCTACATATTGTACCCGGCTGGGATCTTGTTTTTGTCGTGCGATCCACAGCCGTGGCAACGGTGGCATTTCCTGAGCTACAGGCAACCGTCGAGCAACTCCTACGTCGCGCTGGCCTCTGGCGCGAATTCCACCCAGCCGGTGGTTAACACAAAGGGTTACCAATCATGGGTAATATCTGGTCGATCTTCGTTGGTTTCCTCGAAAATGTGCTCCTCACATTCTATACATGGTTTAACAGTGCGCAAATACCAGGTGCTGCTGGTTTAGCAATTATTCTCTTCACCATTCTGGCACGTCTGATCATTTTGCCCCTCACCCTGAAATCACTGCAATCGACGCGCAGAATGCAAGAATTGCAGCCCCAGCTAAAAGAATTGCAACGCAAATACGGCAAAGATCAACAAAAACTTACTGAAGAGACCATGAAGCTGTACCGGGAATACAAAGTGAACCCGGCTGGCGGATGTTTGCCCATGTTGCTGCAATTCCCAATTTTTATCGGTGTCTATCAAGCTGTACTGCATCTCACGCAATCGTCGCCTGCAGGTCACGCCGTTGGCGCAATGGTGAAGGTGCTAGGGGATAATGGCTTTAATGTCGCTGGCCTTGGCACCGTGGGCGAATCGTTATTACGCGGTGGCTTTTTGTGGATTCCCGACCTTGGTAAGCCCGATCCCTTCTATGTCCTGGGCGTGCTTTCAGTGATCTTCCAGCTGGTTGTGCAGCTCATGGCTACCCCGCGCGTACAGGATCCACAGCAGAAGGCGATGACGCAGTCGATGCTGATTCTGCCGCTGATGTTTGGCTATCTAGGCTTCACGTTCCCAGCTGGCGCAGTATTGTATTGGGTGATTGGTAGCGTTCTCTCGATGATCCAGCAATATGTCATTTCGGGCTGGGGTTCGCTTGCAAATTATTTGAAGTTTTTGCCCACTACCGGCGGGCTATTGCCGCCAGCCACACCATTGCCCGCTACATCATCGGTAAGTTCGGCCCCGGTCGCAACAGAGGCTCCTGCTGCGGAGAAGGTGGGCTTTTGGGATGTGCTGCGCCCGCTGACTGAGCCAAGCGGCACAAGCAATGCTCCCGATATTACTGAGAGCGACCAGCCAACCGAGCAGGCAATTAACGAAGCGCGCCGACAACTGGAACAAGACAATCAGCGTCAGCGGAAAGCGCGCCGTTGAGTATTGCTGCACAACGTGTAACACACGATGAGGAATCTATGAAGAGCATTGAGATCAGCGCGAGAACCGTCGCTGAAGCGATACAGCTAGCGCTGGCCCAGCTTGGTAAAGATCGTGACGAGGTCGCGATCGAGGTGCTGGAGGCTGGCAGCGATGAAGAAGAAGCGCTTGTGCGCGTCACTTCAGTTGATGATGAAGAGGAGGCTGAGGCTGAGTCGGCTAGCACTGCTTCCGGCAGTGGAGTTGACCAGATTGCCAGGCGTATTCTCGAAGACATCCTGGAGCGAATGGATATTCACGGCTATGTAACGGCGGTGCGCAGCACCGTGCCAGGCCAGCGTGGCGAGCCAGAGGAAACTATTACCCTGCATGTTGAAGGCGCTGATGAAGAGGCGATGGGCCTATTGATTGGCCGACGTGGCGAAACGCTGCGGTCGGTACAGTTTATGGTGAACCTGCTGGTAAGCCGTAAAGTGCAGAAGTGGCCGCAGGTTGTGGTTGATGTAGGTAACTACCGTCAGCGTCGCCAGGAATCGCTTGAGGGCCTGGCCCGCCGTATGGCCGAACGAGTGCGCCAGAGCGGTCGCCCGCTGACGCTTGAGCCAATGGGGGCCTACGAGCGCCGGATTGTACACCTGGCCTTACGCCCTGATCCAACGGTCTATACTGAAAGTAGCGGCGAGGGTGAGAGTCGTAAAGTTGTTATCTACCCGGCCAAACAGTAACCTTCGCAGCGGTTTGGTCGTCGGTAGATACAACGACGACCTGTTTGGCAGTGGATAACGACCAATGAAGCTCGATTACCTCATGCTCGGCCATATTACGCGCGATGTGCTGCCTGATCGATCGACGACCCCAGGCGGCACATCGTTGTATGCGGCCCTGACTGCGCATCACTTGGGGTTACGCGCTGGCATTGTCTCGGCCCCGGCAGCCCTCCCAGCTCACTGGCCTGCATCGATTCAGCTCGCTTTTCACGATTCCCCGACGCCGCCAACATTCGAAAATATTTACACACCTCAGGGCCGGAAGCAGATATTGCACACGGCTTCGGAGCCAATTACCTTAAGCGCCATTCCCGCAGAATGGCGTGCTGCGCCGGTGGTGCATCTTGGCCCGGTGCTGGCCGAAACACCCGAAGCGCTGGTATTTGCATTTCCACACTCGCTGCTTGGCGTAACACCACAGGGGTGGATGCGGCGCTGGGATGTGCCCCTACCCGGCCCGGTGATCTATACACCATGGCAACCAGCACCGGCGGTTCTGGCGCGCATCGATGCGCTGGTGCTTAGTATTGAGGATGTGCGTGGCGACGAAGAATTGCCCCGTAGCTATGCACAGCATTGTCCGCTTGTGGCAGTTACACGCGGCGTGGCCGGGGCGACCCTATACCTGAATGGCGAGCCATGCCATATTCCGGCATTTGCTGCAGCCGAGCGCGACCCAACCGGCGCGGGTGATGTGTTTGCGGCAACACTGTTTGTGCGCCTGAGTGAAACCAAAGATGCCCTGGCCGCGGCGCGCTATGCAGCATATGTGGCCGCGCTCAGCGTCGAAGGCATGGGCATCAGCACTATTCCCGAACGTGGGGGAATCGAAGTGGGCTTGCTCCAGGCCAGGCTGGTGGCATCACAAGCATCAGGTGAGGGCGCCGGGTGAGTCGAGGTGAACAAGTTGTTGGGGTCAGCGCAGGCCTGATTCCTACGAGAAACGGAAGCGGCGCTATTAGTTAGCGCCGCTTCGTTTATAGGGTATGTTGGTTTTTGCGGTGCTATTCGGTGCTATTACGGCCACCGCCCTCAAACCCGCGTCGCGGTGTAATGCGTGGGCCGCGCGAGGCAATTGGCCCGGCCGAATGCTCCATGGTATTACCGCGATCGGTGGAGAGGCCAACGCTTGGCTGCTGCGGCCCATCGCTGGATGAGCGCCCAACCTCAGCGGCGCGTAGCTCCTGTGCTTGTTGCAATAGCTCGGGGGCGGGCTCAAACAAAAATTCAAGCGCCTGACCGTAGGTATCGACCCCTGAGGAAACCACCAGAATGCGGCTGCCCTCGGGAATGCCGCCCGATGCAAGCAGATCTGCGAGGGGCGCTTCAATCAGCTTCAGCAACTGCTGGCGTAGCGGCCGCGCCCCGAAACGTGGCTCGAAGCCTTTATGCAGCAGGTATTCCTTCGCGTCATCGGTCAGTTCTAGGCTAATGCCGTGGCGCAAGTATTGTTCGTTCGCCTCTTTCAGCATCCTGTCGAGTACGGCGCGTAGAATATCGCTCGATAGCGGACGGAAAGCGATGATTTCATCGAGCCGGTTAATCCATTCAGGCTGGAAGACGCGTTGTAGCGCTTCGAAGCCGATCTGGTAAATTTGCTGGCCGGTGGCTTCAACATCTTTCTGAGCAGTGCGAAAACCAATGGTACGCCGATCGAGGAAGTCGACCATCTCTTTCGCGCCAACATTGGTGGTGAGAATGACAACACTGCTCTGGAATGAAACGCGCCGCCCGCCATTCAGCAGTAAAATCTCACCATCTTCCATAATCTGGAGTAACAGATTCCAGAGTTCGGGCTGGCCTTTTTCGATTTCATCGAAGAGCACGACACTATTATCTTGCTCAATAATATCTGGATTGAGCAGCGGTTTCTGGTCGCGTCCGACATATGAGGGTGGCGCGCCCACGAGCGCCGAAACTTCGTGCCCCTGACTGAATAACGAGCAGTCGATCTTTAGAAATGCTTCGCCATCGGGCCGAAGCAATTGTGCCAGGCGGCGGGCCGTGGCGGTTTTGCCAACGCCGGTAGGCCCAAGGAAGAGTAATGTAGCACGCGGGCGCCGCACATTACCAGCCGAAAAACCAAAGCGAGCGCGATTAAGTAGCCGTGTAACAGCTTCGATGGCGCGGTCTTGCCCGAAAATCGTGTGTCGTAACTTTTGTTCGACATCATCGAGTGGATTGGCATTTCCACGAACCGCTTTCGTCATCCGACTGGTGTCGTACTGCATTCATAGCCTCAATCTGTTTTTAGGCGGCCTAACTGTTGCTGTAAATCGCAGCCGCATTATCAATGGAAGCCGACAACATAGTGGTGCTGCTGTGTTCTTTCTATTATACCTTTGGGCGATTTATATCGTCAAGGTGTGCGCTACAGCAGAACGAAAACAGCGCGGCTGCTACGTTGCCGCACAAACTATTACACACGGTTTGGTCTCTGATTTTAACTACGAGATAATATACACTTAATATCCCAGCAGTACAGTGGGAGCACATGAGGAGCAACCGGGTGTATGGCTTATCCTGTATGGAGAAGCATCGCGCATCGGGCTGCACCTTGTGGCGACGTATGATAGCCTAACGAAGCTCTGTAGAGTTTTTTACTGTGCGTATGGCAACAATTTTGGTCATTGAAGATGAGACAGTGCTGTGTGAGGCATTGTGCTACAACCTTGAGCGGGCGGGGTTTACAGCTGTGGCGGTACACGATGGTATCGCTGGCCTCGAACAGGCGCGCCAACTACAGCCAGCGCTCATTATTCTAGATGTCATGTTGCCCGGGCTTGATGGCTTTTCGATCTGCCGCACCCTCACGCGCGAGCGGATTGTGCCAATCATTCTGCTCACGGCGCTTCACGATGAGGCGCACCGTATTGCCGGGCTTGAGCTTGGTGCCGTAGATTATGTGGTGAAGCCCTTTAGTATGGCCGAGCTACTTGCACGGGTACGCGCCATTCTGCGCTGGAATGAGCGGCAGCGCCAGGCCCAACCAGGCGGGGTATTGCACGCCGGTGATCTGCGGCTCGATCGGGTAAGCCGCCAGGTGTGGCTTGGGGAACAGGAGATAGAGCTATCTTTTAAGGAATTCGATCTGCTCGCCTGCCTGATGGATAATAGCGGGGTCGCATTATCGCGCGATTTGTTGCTCGAACGAGTATGGGGCAGCACCTTCCCAGGGTCAAATCGCACGATTGATGTGCATATTCGATGGCTGCGCGAAAAGCTTGAAACCGACCCGGCGAATCCTACGATGATTCATACCGTGCGCGGTGTAGGGTATCGCTTTCAAAAACCGCTTGAGCGCCTTGCCCCGCGATTTATCGGCACGCTTCCCTGATTGATAGGACTTACGCGGTGGGCGAAACACCGCTTGCACATTGACCGCGCACGAGACGCCATCTTTCGGTAGACTGGAGCTACCACTTTTATCACGGGCAACATTCCCATGCTGTGGCGGCGCGATTTGGGCTGCTAGGTACGCCCCAACCTGGTGCTCGCGCCGCACGACCCGCTGCTGGCCGATCTGATCGCCAGCATAAGCGACCACCCGGTTGCATTCATATTGCTCACCCCGTATGCCAATACCTTCAACGAAACCGCCAGCAGTGTGCATTACCATGCCGATGATGCAAGCGGGTCAGGAACGCGCTTTGTTAGGCACATTTGTTGAACTACCACCGTAGCCTTTTTCTGATTGATGAAAGGTGGTTTGGCGTAACGTAGTGCCTCCTAAAGGAAGCAGCCTGATTGATGATTGTGGCTGGGTGAGCGCAATGGCGTTTTCCCACGGATTTTCTGCGTTAAATGGGTGCTGTTCTGGGGTGAGATCTCTGCCTATTGGCGAAAGTACATGAGTCGTTGAGTCTTCAGGAAAATAATATAGGTCATGGAACCCTTCTAACGGGTAGTCTTTGCCTTGCTTGACGTGACTTTTTAGCGGAAGGGCAAAGACTAAGGCTCCATAACTTAGGAAGTACTCCTCGTTGCGAAATTCATTGGCTTTGACTTCTGCCTGGAACCGCAGAACAATCTTCTCTTCTGATTGCCACCGTTTATGGATTTTTATGCTCCCGTTTTCTTCCTTCCATTCACACTCCGTTTGCACTTCACATCCACTTACCCAGGCAGGCTTGCGAAATGCGAGTTCGAATTCAACAGGTCGGGCGACGTGTATCGCGAAGGATATTGCCAAATCAAAGGGGTAATTCGTTTGTTCGGTGATGTGTACTGCTACGTCATCGACGAAGGTGTTGAGTTCGCACGCCCCGTAGAGTGTGGCGATCAGCCCATTTGATGTGCGCATCCACATAGATTTGACATAGTATGGATAAATACGCCCAGCATTGGGCACGCAACAGACGGCCACATCTTGATGTACAGGCGAATATTTATAGCGAGTTTGCGGATTTTGAGGATCTACAGTGTCATCCGAATGGAGAGAACCTGTCATGGAATAAGAATTGTCTGTTTTCAGGTAGGCAATTGCGCTCTCATTCGGGTGACGTGCTCCTTGGCCGGCGTTGAATAACAGCCATTCGATGCGATCGCCCCAGGCTAAATCGCCTGTTTTTTGGAGCAGATGGGAGTAGGAATCAAGCAGTTCGTGGATAGAGCAGTATTCGTAGCCAGTTTCCGAAGCGTCGGCCTGCCTGCCACCGATCATTTCATCACCAATCGGTGCGCCGCTGGGCGCCAGGCAAAGATCTAGTTTCTCAAGGTATGCAGTCAACGCTTTTTCAAGCAGAGGATTTCCAGAAGCATAGACGGCGGTTAGCAGGGAACGCAGGTGTTCGTAGGTATGAACGCCATGTGCGAGGAAGCGGTAATTTGGATCGGTCAAGTGAACATAGCGCACATCACCAGCGCTCAGATTAGCCTCACTATATTCCGAGTACAGCCAGAGCGCATAATCCAGATACATTTCCTGCTTGGTGAGCTGGTAAAGCCTGTCGAGTACATCGGTAAAAATTAATCCGTGGCAGACGCCAGCATAATCATTCTTGACCGTAAATGGGTGTGAGCGACCGCGAGGGTATGCCTGCATAGTGACATTCACGGCTTTTGTAATCGCTTCTAGTACCCGTGCCTCGTTGGTTGCTTCGTAGTAGCCAAGCAACACACGAAAAAGAGAAGCCTGCGCCCATAACTCTCCGTTTTCGCTATCAAAGTTAAAGCGCAAGTCGGGGGCATAGATACCGAGATAACCATCTGCATCTTGTGTGGCAAGGATTAGCTCAACATATTCGCGGGCTTTGTCAAAGTATTCAGAATTTTCCAATAAAATGGCGGTTCGCACAAAACCGTCGCGCCAGTTGGATTGAGTTTCGCTGTTCCACCACAGAAATTGAACCTCCCATTCAGTCTCTTTAGAAATTACCCCCAAGTCTTTCGTTTGCGCCGCTTTCGTCAGGCGGTCAGCACCATAGATGTTATCCTTCTGGATCAATTCAGGGACAAGTTCATCCAAATGCCCTACGAAGCCTTGTTCTAGATCGCGCTGCATTTGGGCGCGGATCCACCCCGCAGGTTTGATCTCCCCGAAGCGCAGCCAGGCGTGCGCCTGGGGCAGTGGCGTGATGATTGCAAACGGTTCTGACGTGTTATTGCTCATGAAGATCTCCAACAAGTGAGGCTGGCGTTGCTTTTATCTGTGCGATTTTCCCGGCATAGATATGGTTCTTCTGAACATTACAGTTTGGTGCGGGGTGGCAAAACCGCTCCCGCAAGGAAGCTTTTTTCTAGCTCTGGTAGAGTTAGAGAAGCAGAGTTCTTGAAGGGACTGCGGCCCTCAACCAATCCAGAGTGTAAGCTGATCGCCATTAAGCGAAACCTTGTCATAGCACGGAAAATCGGATACAAGTGTATAGTTAAAGCATTAAGAAGGCCGCTTATCAATCGCGTTAGCCCAGGCGCACCCGCAATGTCTTGATCTCGAAGGGGCGCATGGCGCAGTGGATCGTCGCGCCCAGGTGCGCCACCGGCCCACACGGCTGTTCTAGCAGATCGGTTTCTTCGGCGTGCAAAACTGGCCGCGCAAAGGTGAGCGCGACCGGCCCACGCTGATTGTGTGCTTCGTACAGTCGCATGATTAGCCCATCACCGTCATCGGCTACCTTCACTGTTTCGGCCACCACATGCTCGCTCGCCAAGCTTAGGAACGAGCGCGCCGACGGCATATGCTCGGGCTGAACCATCGGCGTCGCCTGATGCGCCACGACCAGCAGCGGCGCGTTGAGTTCATAGGCCCGCCGCACCACCTGGGCCGCGCACCAGTCGCCTGCGTGCGGGTACAGGCTATAGGTGAAGCGATGCACACCCCGGTCGGCGTCGGGATCGGGAAAGATTGCGCCCTTGAGGAGCGAAAGGCCAAGCGTGCTATGCTGCAGGCTATGGCCGTAGATCCCGTTGTTCAGCAGCGCCACCCCATACCCGCCCTCACTGAGGTCGACCCAGCGTTGCGCACAGACTTCGAAGCGCGCCTGATCCCAGCTAGTATTGCGATGAGTCGGCCGCTCAAGCGCGCCAAACTGTATTTCGCAGGTTGCTTTGTTGGCGTTCAGGTTGAGCGGAAACAGCGCTCGCAAAAGCATCTGGCGCTCTTGCCAATTAGTTTCGCTGACGATGTCGATGCGTCGGCTCGTCCGCCAGAGGCAGATGCGCTGAGTAATCGTGCTTTGGCCAAAGCGCCGCCGGATCTCGACCGCCGCACGCAGCGGCCCGGCCTCAACTACGCGCCAATCGAGGATATCGTGCAGCGGGTAGCCCTTCTGGGCGTAGAATGAGTCGATGTCCCAGGCATCCCAATCCAACGGACGATCTTCATACAGCACCAGCTGATTCAAGCTGCTGCCCGGCAACACTAACTCGCGTGTGTGCACCAGGTCGTAGAGCGAACAAATCTCGCCGTATTCATTGAACTTGATTTGCAGCTCGTCGTTCACAAGCTGGTCTAGCTGCGCGCGAGGTGGGGCGGCGAGACACGCTGTTGCGGCAGCCGAGGCATCAAGCTGAGTGTAGCCGTAGGCAGGCACCTCAGCCTCACATAGCAGCTCAAGCTCGCCAGAGCGCTCTTCGATCAGCTGCGCACCCTCAGGAACCACGCCGCCTATGAACGGTAGCCGCACAATCTCGCTGCGCGCCCACGGCAGGCTATTAACTACAATCAGCCCGCTGGGCATCTCGGCGAAAAGCGCTTCCAGCGCTGCGTTGGTTACTTCGGTACCAATCTGCTCAATCGCAGCGTAGTCGGCGCACGCATCGGTGTAGACGGCGGCAATACTGCTGCCCGGCAGGATGTCGTGAAACTGGTTCAGCAGGATCTTCTCCCAGCCTGCATCGAGCCGGGCCTGGAGGTTGGGCGCACCCATGCTCACAGCCCAGGCGTTCAGCCACTCGGCCTGGCGATACTGCAGCTCAGCCGCGCGGTTGGCGCGCTTGATTGCAGCCTGACTGGTATAGGTGCCACGATGATACTCGAAGTATAGCTCACCTGACCATTCTGGCAACTGCGGGTGCTGCCAGACGCGTGCGTACAGCTCGGCAAAGAATTGGTCGGCACGGCCCTGGCGGATGCGCGGCAGGCCCGGCAGTGTCGTCAGCGCGCGCAAAGTCTCAAGCATGTCCTCGTCCGGGCCACCGCCACCGTCGGCATGGCCAAAAAGCACCAGCAGCTCGTGATTAATCGCCTGCTGGCGGTAATGTCGCCAGGTGCCGATTGCTTCGCCCGCGCCTAGCGGTCCGCCGTAGGCAAACCACTGCGGCTGGCTCGGGTGGCGCGGCGGTGCCGCGCTGGTGGTGAGAAAGTGTGCCAATACGGCGCTACCATCGATTCCGCGCCAGCGGAAGGTGTCAGACGGATAGCGGTTGGTCTGGTTCCAGCTAAGCTTGGTCGTCATAAAGCAGTCGATCCCGCAGCCGCGTAAGATCTGCGGCAGCGCCGCGTTGAAACCGAATACATCGGGCAGCCAAGCGACATGCGGCTGAGCCATGGTTGAGCCATAGCGCTCGGGAAACTCTGCGGCGAAGAAGCGCCGCCCGTGCACCAGCTGGCGGATCAGCGACTCACCAGCGGGTAGGTTGCAGTCAGGTTCAACCCACATCATCCCCACCGGCTCAACTCGGCCCTCGTTCACACGCGCCTTAAGCCGGGCATACAGTTGTGGATCATCTTGCTTGAGATAGGCGTACACCTGTGGCTGGCTCATGCTGAAATGATAATCGGGGTAGCGCTCGATTAGTTGGAGCGCGGTGGCTACGGTGTGGGCGACCTTCTGGCGCGTGCGCCATAGCGGCCAGAGCCAGGCCACATCGAGGTGACCGTGCCCGCTAGCGACGAACGCGCGGTTTAGGGGCTGGGTACCGACATTTGTGGACTGCTGCCCGATGCTCAGATCGCGCAGCGCCGCCCGTGCCGAATCAGCGAACTGCTTGCTCTGCCAGCCAGCGCGCAGATCGAGCGCCTGGTAGGCGCGCTCAAGAGCGGCAGCCAGCTGGTAGCGTTCGGGCGCATCGGCTGCGAGCGTGCGCACGGCACCAAGCATGGCTTGCATGCTATGACCAAGCTTGAAGATGATCTCGTCGCGCAGCTGCAATTCGGCCCCGCCGAACGGGCGCGGAAAGGCCACTGCGCAGCGCATCAGTATCTCTCCGCCTTGAGCGTGCGCCTCGGCTGGCAACTGTACAGTACGATGGCCCCAGTCCAGGCCAGCCAGCGCGACACCATTCAGATAGACGATCGACTCGACCTGGTCGAGCCGATTACCCTCCCAGTGCAGCGCCAAGTGTACCGACTGCCCTTGCCAGCTGGCAGGCACCTGGAGCGCGCAGCGCAACCAATGCGTGCTGCCGCCGGTCGGCGCGATATTCCAATCGAGCCGGGGCGGCTGATAGCCTGGATCTTGGCCGGGCGCTGCCCCCCAGCGCTCGCCAACATTGACGACGTGCCAGCCAGGGTCGGTGGCAGGCGGGGGTGGCCCCATTGCTGCGCTGGTCGGCGCGCCTGAGCCAGGGCATGTCCAAATTGGGTAAATTACCACGTGCTCGCGTACAGCTGCGGTAAGGATCTCGGGGATGCGCCGCTCAAGCTGCTCAAGCATCAGATTGTTCATAGCAATATCCCCTAGCTTTCGTAGGCTGATATGTCCTGCTATACAGACTTGGGTGTAAATCCTGAATGACACGAGTTACGCGGTGGACGTTTGTAGCCTCCGGCAGAACGGTACTTTTTTTATCATTGTGCTTCGCGCCAACCGCGAATCACAAAAAAACAGTTCGGTAGCATGCTGCCGCAGGCACTATGCCTCAAGCGTGAGCGCCCGCGTAACTCGTGTGAATGAGTCAAATTTGGTAATGAGGTGCTGAAAACGCAGCTGAACAAGTTACTTTAGCAAGAAGTGCAGCGGCAAATCAAGCCGTGCCCGCCAGGCCGCCTCGTTATGATCGGCCCCATCGAACCGCAGCGTCACCCAGTCGATACCCTCGCGATAGCCAGCTGTACGCAGGTATTCATCCATATGCCTCTGGTATGGCTCATAGTCTGCGTCCAGTCCGGCCGTGCCGTAATCGAAGTACAGCCGGTGCTGGTCGGCGCGTGGCAGCGCTGTGCCCATTGCGTCGACCAGGTTGTATCCCCCAGCAGGCCAGTGGGTACTCACACAAGCTGCGCCGCCGAAAACTTCGGGGTATTGCTCAACCGCGTAGAGTGAGATGAGCCCACCCATGCTAGAACCCATCACGAAGGTGTGCTCACGATCCGGCAAGGTCGGGTGGCGACGATCGACCAGCGGCTTGAGCTGCTCAACCAGGTAGCGCAAGTAGGTATCCGACTGCGGGCGGCCGCCAGCCCGCTCAAGTAGCGCATTCCATATAGGTGTACCCTCAATTGAGCGCATGGGCACCTCCGGCGCGTAATCGCGCCACCGCTCCGCGCTGTTCCAGATCCCGACAACGATCGCGCCAGGCAGACCTCGCTCGGCCATCACCCGCTGTACTGCCGACGGAATGTCCCAGTGTTCACCACCGAACGCGTGACCAGGCTCGAACAGGTTTTGTCCATCATGCATGTAGATCACCGGCAGGCGCGCATCCGCCGATAACTGCGGGGGCGTCCAAACGTCGACAAAGCGTGTAAGGATACCCTGCGGGACGATATCGGTGTAACGGGTTAGATTTGCCATCGGTGCGTCCTTTTGAATTCCGATGCGGAGCTTCGTACCTGCGGCAGCCAAATGCTTGAACCTACTTTTGGGTGTAATTTTACTGGACGTTTTAGGTACGAACTGACAAGATATTACAACACTTCCCAGATGACCGCGCCAGCAAGCGCGCCTAGGTGCAACATCCGACCGTTAAGTGTAACTGTCGCATCGCTGGCAAGCGCCAGTCGGCTGCCTGACATACGCGGCAGATCCAGCACTTGTGTATTTGGGCCGGTGTTCAGTGCCACGATCGCCGCCTGATCGCCAGCGGCACAGCGGTATACATATAGCCCGGTAGAATCATCGGCCACCAGCGTGCTGCGTGCGCCGCGCCAAAGGCCTGGCACAGTCCGGCGCAGCCTGATTAGCGCCCGATAGTAGCGCAGCAGATCCTGATCTTGCGCAGCGGCCCATAGCATAGGTAGGCGCGACTGCTCAAGGCCACCGGCATCGCCAGGGGTGCGCACATCGCTCTGCTGCGACAGGCCAACCTCAGTTCCATAGTAGATGATGGGTGGGTGCGGCAGTGTGAACTGGCAGAGTGCGGCGAGCCTGAGACAGCGCATGTCGCCGCCAACCACCCATAGGAACCGATTCATATCGTGGTTATCGAGGAATGAGGGCAACACCAGGGAATCGCCAAAGAAGGCAAGATGCTGACGCAGAAAAGTATCGAAGGCGGCTGGGCCAAGCGTACCAAAGGCGAACAGCTGACGCAGTGCCTGCATCAGCGCAAAATCGAGGCAGCCATCCATGCGGCCCACATAGCTGTGCTGGAGAGTGGGCGCTTCGGTCACCTCACCGAAGGTGACACTGCCAGGCGCGACGGCGCGGGTGGCGGCGCGAAACTGGCTCCAGAAGGCGTGCGATGGGCCAATGGCGTAGTCAAGACGGAAGCCATCGACGCCCTGCGCGAGCCAGAAGCGCGCGCTGTCGATCAGGTGCGCCGCTGCCGCCGGGTGGTCGGTATTGATCTGCGGCATGTCGCGCACACCAAAGAAGCTTTGATACTGCTCGGGCCAATCCGTAAAGCTGAACCAGGCTGCCTCGGGCGCGGTCTGGTCGGCCTGCGCTGCCTGAAAGATCGGGTGCTCGCGGTGCACATGGTTAGCCGCGAGGTCAAGTAGCACGCGTATATCGCGCGCATGCGCAGCTTCGATTAGCATGCGCAGGTCGGCAAGCGTACCAAACCGCGATTCAACGCGAGTGTAATCAGTGGCATCGTAGCCATGGTGCGATGGACTTTGGAAGATTGGCGTCAGCCAGAGGCAGTTGACACCAAGATCAGCCAGGTAATCGAGCCGCTCGGCAATGCCGTGTAGGGTGCCGCCGAAGTGACCAGTCAACGCATCCGGCTGTTTGAAGGGTGCCCCTCCGTCTGGCGCAAAGCGGTCGACAAAGATCTGGTAGATCACGGTGTCGCGCAGCCAGTCTGGGATCGTGTACTCGTCGACGTGGTAAGCGTAGTTACCCGGCCGACGCACTGACCAGATCTGCTGATCACCTGGCACGTTGAATGGCACCAGATCGGCATGCGTAGCCCCCAGCGGCGGTTTGCCCACCTCCACGCTGGTGACCTCGCTGGCCCAATGCGACGGCCCGTAATCCGACCAAGCCTCAATCCGGTAGCGCACTAGTGTGCCGGAGGGCTGGCCGGGAATCTGACCAGCCCACTGCGTCACATAGCCCCACAGCAACGTATCCCACTCCACGTAGGTGCGCGTCAACTCGGCTGCCGTACCACAGCGGGCCACCCCGCGCGAACCTTGCGGATCGGAGCCATCAGTAGTGTAGTAGCAGGTCACGCGTTCGGCCACAAGCTGCGGGCCGGTACTTGCCAGCACCGTCACCGGCTGGCCCGGCAGCGGATCGGCTGGTACGAGCCGGTAGCCATGGTTGACGGAGCCGCGCTCAGCGCGCATCCGGGCCAACCGAATCTCGTCGGTTGCCAGCGTGCCGAAGATAAAGTCGGGCGAGGGCTGGCTAGTGAAATCGTTCAAAGGCTTGTTTCCTTCCGTGCAATTTATCCCTTCACACCACCAGCCGAAAGCCCAGCTACCAGGTTGCGCTGCAGGTAGAGGAATAGAATAACAACAGGCACCGATACAATCAGCGAGGAGGCAGCAAACCACCCCCACGGCTGCGAGTAGGTATCCTGCAGGCCGAAAATGCCAACCGGCGCTGTGTACATACTCTCGTCGAACAACAGCGTTTGGGCGAAGATATACTCATTCCAGCCCGCCAGGAAGCCAAACAGCGCGGTGACTGCTAGCGAGGGCCTGGCCAGCGGCAACATCACCCGCACAAAAGCCTGCGTTGGCGTACAGCCGTCGATCATGGCGGCTTCCTCAAGATCAACCGGGATGGTATCGAAGTAGCCCTTCAGGTTCCAGACATTGAACACGATCGCGCCAGCTGAGTAGATCAGGATCAGCCCCAGGTGCGTATTCGTCAGGCCCAACCGGTTCAAAATTAGGTAGAAAGCGATGATCGAAAGAAAGCCAGGGAATGCCTGGAGCGCCAGCATGCCCCCCAGCAGCAGACCACGCCCGCGAAAGCGGAAGCGCGAAAGCGCGTAGGCCGCAGTCACCGTGATTAGGAGCGTCGCGAAAGTGGTGGCAACTGCAACCTTGGTGCTATTCCAGAGCCACAGCGGCAGCGGAGTTTCAAGAAGCATATGCCTGAAGTTATCGAGCGTGGCATTCGTTGGCGGCAGCTGGAGCTCGGTCGAGTACAGGGTGTTACCAGGGCGCAGTGAGGCCTGTACGACAAAGTAGATTGGGAACAGCGAGAAGCTCGTGCCAGCTAGCAGCGCCAGGTGCAATAGCACCGCCTTGAGTGGGCTTGTGCGTGCAGTAATCATTCGTACACCCCCTTGGTCGCGTTGGTCACACGAATATACAGCGCGGTGATAGCCAGCAGGATGATAAATACCACGATCGCAAAGGCCGACACCAGCCCAAAGCGCTGCGCACCCTGGAAGCCCTGGTTATAGGCCCAGATCAGTAGCAACTCAGTAGCCCCGGGCTGGCCGACACGCTGCACCGGGCCGCCCTTGGTCATCAGCCAAACCGTATTGAACATCTGGAACTGGGCGATGGCACTCAAGATTACGGCTGGCAGCGCCACCGGACGCAGCAATGGCAGCGTGATACTCCAAAGCTGGCGCCACCAGCTCGCGCCGTCGATGCTAGCAGCCTCGTACATATCGGTGGGGATCGACTGCAAACCACCCAGCAGGATGAGCATAAAGAAGGGGTAGCTCATCCACAAGTTCACAACTGTGATTGCTACAAACGCACTCGTGCCATTGAGTAGCCAATCAGGCGCGGGCAGCCCAGTCAGACGTAATATCTGGTTGATCGGGCCATACTGCCCGTGGAACAGGAACTTCCAGATCAGTGCAGTGACCCAGGTGGGCACAGCCCATGGCAGAATCATTAGCGTGCGCCAAATCGCTCGACCGCGAATGGCCGGGTGGTTTAAGATCAGCGCAAAGGCTAGCCCAACCGTGAAAAACAGCGTGACACATAGCGTGGCGTACAGTAATGTCTTGCCTAGCACAATATAGAAATCGGATTGACTAAGCAGCCGAATGTAATTATCGAAGCCAACCACACGGTACTTACCCTCGGCAAAACGCGCCGGGCCGTTGCGGTTAGTTAGCGACATATACATGTTGTAGAAAATCGGTAGGACATTCACCACAAGAATGCCGATCAGTGCAGGCATGAGGTAGGCGGCAGCAGTGAGCGATTGCCGAACAGACTGGTTATGGCTCCCGGCGCTGGCTGGCGCAGGGCGCTGGCGCGTAAGTGATTGAGCCATTATTTTGCTCCGTATCGGCTGTGCGGGTACTCGTTAGTGCGTAGCTGCGTGCACTAATGAGTACCCGCACAGCATCTTATTTCAAATCCTGCGCCTTCTCATCAAACAGGGTGGCACCATCCTTGATCGCTTGATCAGGCGGCGATGCACCAGTCCAAATTGCTTCCAGAGTCTTGGAGATCGGATCCCACATTGCATCGATAAACTGAGTATTCGGCAAAGGCTTGCCATTAGCGGCCTGCGCAATAAAGCCAGCGATGATTGGATCGCTCTTTACCTGCTCTTGCGCCGCCTTGTTCGCTGGTACCTGTTTGTTAACCTGCGCAAGCTTGGCCTGTACCTCGGCGCTGCCGTAATATTTCATCAGCTCAACCGCGCCAGTTGGGTTCTTGGCGTTTGCCGCCAGCATCAGTAGCTTCACGCCTACAAAGGGCTGTCCTGGCTGGCCCGAGCTGCTTACTACCGGTACCGTCGCCAGGCCAACGTCGAGACCAGACTTCTGGTAGTCGGCGATCGCCCACGGGCCATTCATAATGATCGCTGCTTTGCCTTCCTTGAACAACGTATCGGCGACGCCATAGTCGATCTCTTTGGGCATAATCGTGCTGAAGCTCTTAATCAGCTCGGCTGCCTTCAGGCCTTTGTCGCTGGACAGCTCGGTCTTGCCGTCGGGTGTCACTAGCGTTACGCCCGCGCCTTGCCACCAGGGTGCCGAGAAGTAGGCGTCTTTCGAGCTATACACAAACAGGTATTTGTCGGGGCCATTGAATGCTTTGGCCCTGGCAATCAGGTCATCGGTGCTGGTTGGCAGGTCTGCGGTTTGGATTAGCTTCTTGTTATAGATAAAGGTGATCGCCTCTAACGACTCGGGCACGCCATACGCCTTACCATCGTAGACCATAGCCGAGCTTGCCACGTCGGTGAAGTTTTGCGTTAGATAAGCTGCGTCGATGCCCAGCGAATCGAGCGGCTGGATGGTGCCGCTGAGCGCATTCTTGCCGATTTGATCATTCACCCAGGCGATGATGTCAGGCCCCTGACCACTTGGGACAGCTACCTGCACCTTATTGTTCAGGTCGGGCACGCGCAGTAGCGTAATCTTGACGTTATTCTTGCTGGCGTAGTCGGCAAATGCCTGCTTAATCGCCTCATAGTAATCGCCCTGCCAGCCGTGCCAGATCACGATCTCGCTGGAGCCGCTACCGAGCGCATCGGGGGCAGGGGTTGGTTCGGCGGCCTTGGTTGGCTCGGCTGCCGGGGCGGCCTTGGTTGGCTCGGCGGCCTTGGTTGGTTCAGCCGCCCCCGGTGCAGTTGGCGCGGCGGCGGGGCTAGACTGCCCACAAGCAGCCAGCAGCAGTGTTGCCGCCACTAACACTGCAAGCAGGATGTGCGTGAATCGTTTCATCAGTCGCTCCTTTGTATCATGGCGTCTAAAACAAGGTATGCCAAGTATGCACTCCGACTTATGGTCGAGTGCGCCCATCACCTCCTTTCCTACGAAAGTAGGGCCAGGTGCCAAAGCGTCTGAAGTTATTTGGTTGCGTTTGCAATAGTTGCTATAGCAACTATATAACAAATTGAATAGGTTGTCAAGAGGCAAGTTGGTAAAACGCAGCTGCGTCCATCGAGCCGCGTAGGTTTGGGGAAAACCTGCGGTTGCTGTGGGATAGGTGCGAGGTCTAATACCAAATTCGGTTGAATACGTGGAGATCAGGCACTACGTATTACGCACGACAAAGCCAAAATCTACGTGCGTAGTGCGTACACTTCTAGCGAACTTGGTATAAATCCGTTTTTTCTAGCTCTCGCAGAGCTAGAAAAAAGTCGGTGTAGGGCGTTACAGTTGCCCCACACCGACCTATCACGTTTGGAAAAGCCTGCTTGGTAGGCAAAGCACAGTTACTGCTTAAGCGAGGCTTTTAAGAGGGCGTGGACTTCACGCGTAGCGGCGCGCACAGCTTTTCAAGCAGCACCACAAGCTGCTGTTGCTCGGAGGCGCTTAGATCGCTCATGCGCTGAACAATCGACAGCTCATGTGCGGCGCGGGCCTGCTCGCGACACTCAAGCCCAACAGGCGTTAAAACTACGCGCTGTGCTCGGCGGTCGTCGGGGTCGGGCACGCGCCGCACCAGCTGGGCCTGCTCAAGTCGGTCGATCAGCCGAGTGACCGTGCTTTTATCGACCAGCAACAGCTCAGTCAGGTCGGTTAACCGACGCCCGTCGGCTACATCGAGCTGCTTCAGCGCAGAAAACTGCGTCGGCGTCAGGCCAAACTGGCGTAGCACCCGATGGTCACCATCGTCGATATATAGAAATGCTTCTAAAATCATCGCGTAGACGTGGCGTGAAAGCATGTCGATCACGTTCCACCAAATCTGAATAGCCACATGGTCGTTAGTTGTATGTGCAACTATATAAGGTTGTGCTCGGTCTGTCAAGCGCCGCTTGAGCACTGCCTAATGCAAATGTATCCTATATAACGTGAGTTTGGGATAAGAAGAGACTCCAAATCGGCGACACGGTGGGTACTGAAACCAAACGTGGAGCAAAAAGGAGCCTGCGCCATGAGTCTACTCGAACGCTTCTGCGCTGTCGATGACGTTTGTCGACGCAGCCAAGCTGGTGGCCTGCCGCCATCGACGCATCTACCAGCATCGGTCTTTCGTAGTCTGGCCGCGCGGAAAGACCTCGGTTGACTGGTTCTTTGGCTTCACGCTGCACCTGGTTTTCAATAACTGGGGCAAACTGCTGACATTTACGCTGACACCTGGCAATGTGGACAATCGGGTGTCAGTGAAGACGTTTGCCGAATACCTGGCTGGCAAGCTGTTTGGCGACAAAGGCCACCTATCCCAGCCACTCGTCAAGGCGTTGAAACGCCTGTTTGGTGTGGAGTTGATCACGCCACGGTGCAGAAACATGCAGCCCGTCGAGATACCACTGCGCGACAAACTACGACCCCACAAGCACGCGATTGTCGCGGCGCTCATCGACCAACTGAAGAACATTTCGCAGATTAAGCACACGCGTCACCGCAGTCCGAGCAATTTCCTGGTCAATGTCATTTGCGGGCTGATTGCGCACTGCCATCGGCCTCAAAAAAGCCGTCGCTGCAACTGAACGTACTCCCCCTGCAAATGCTGGCGTAACCCAAACTGACGTTAAATACATTACACTCACACTATTGGTTCTGGTGGGAAGCGATCGGCTGCAATATCGATCCAGGTTGCACGGCCAATCGCCACTGGGACGCCTGCTTCTGAAAACACCGCCGAGCCAGCGCTACGCTTGCGACCTTCAACCTGCAGCGGCCAGCCAATAACTACACAGCGCTCATCAGGGCGCACCGCCCCCACGATCTGCGCACGCAGCTCGCCCAGCACAACCGTCCGCCCTTCGGGCACCGGCAGGATCGCAAAGGCGCTGGGGCAATCCAGCGCGGCCCACAAAAATTCATTGGCGATCTGCGCACCGCGCGCGAGCGACACATCAGCAATCCATGGGGCCGCAACGATTGAGCTATTCGCAAGTGGGCCAGCAAAGATGCACATGCCGTCGCCGGGAGTGCGCTGTGGGCCACATACAAAACACCGCGGGAAACTATGCGCGATAAAGCCCAGGTACGCTTCTGACGCGCGCTGAGCTGCGGCGAACGAGGGCACGGCGGGCGGCGAAACATCGAGTACAGTTGGGCACGCTTCGCCGACCAGCACATCACCGTGCAACAGGCGCACCACATCTGCATCAGCTTCCATGCGCATCTCGGTTTCAAGCGGCGGTGGCAGCATAAGGCGCACCGCTGCCGCACCCGGAATGTGGCGCGCGATCCGCCCACACACATACCCGCCATTACCCGATTGTGACGGCCCGCAAAAACGACGCGAGATAGTGAGCGTTTCAACAAGCATTGAAAGACCCTCGTTATGGCTAGCGCCTGCGTTCAAACTGACAGAACATTAACGCGCTCAGAACATCGTTACGCTTCAGCAATGGCCGCAATCGAAACTTTCAGCCCAGCAATTTTGGCCGGAAGTTTCGCTCCCTGCCGCGCAGGCGGGTTTGCCGAGAACCACTTCAGCCACTCTTCATTCATACCAGGGAAGTCATCCTCTTCTGCCAGAATAACTGTGGCACTGACAATTTTTTCGATTGAGCTACCCGCCGCCTTAAGAATAGCCGCAATATTCGTCAGGCACTGGTGCGTCTGCTCCTGAATAGTGACGCCCTTAATCTGGCCTGTAACCGGGTCGGTGGGCGCAGTGCCCGAAACAAAAACCAGTCCAGCAGCCTTCACCGCCTGGCTGTAGGTAGCGGGTGGTTTTGCAGCCTGAGGCGTAAATACAATCTGACGCGGCATGGTAGCTCCTTTTGTATTGAATAGCATCGGTACAATGCAACCGCACTCCACCGTGATCCAGCATAGCGTGAGAGCGTACCACCGACAGTGAAAAATGTAGCAGCTGGGGCGTGAAGTTTTTTGCTACGCCACAGGTACAAAAAACCGTATGGAATAGCGCCGTATCAATGCGCCGCCAGCGGAACAAACGCATTGTACCCTGGCTGACCGAGCGTAATACTGATATTGCCAAGCGTGTAGCGATGGCCCGCATCGCTGCCTGCAATTGCTAAGGCCAGCGGCGCACGATATTCCTGCGGGTCGCGCACAATCAGGCTCAGGGTATATTCGCCTGGGGGCAATAATTGCGGGAGATAGAGCATATCGCTGTTGCTCTGAGGTTCGGTCGTAGGCAGCAGCTGTTCTAGATCAAGCTGTGAAGCACTTGACCAGACGATTGTCGGCTGGCCTTTGGGTTGCAGCTCAAAGCGCACTTCCCATCGTTCATACGCCGGGGTAATGCCAACATTCGACCACTGGCTGCTAATCGCCACGCGGCTATTATTTGCGATTTCAGCTGGGTACGCAAGCGAGTTAAGGACAAATCGGTAGCCAGTGTGTTTGCCAATATCCAAAAGCTGCGCCTGCTGCTCGGCGCTATAGGCATTCCATGTGCTTATATGTCCATTTGCCGTTGCAGCAATATGCCAATCCTGCACTTGCTGATTGCACTGCGCAAGGTTGCTCGGGTTCCAGTTGTAGAACTCGGCAATAATTGGGGCGGTTTTCCAGCGCGCTTGCATCGCTGCCAGCTTCAGCGGCGAAATAGTGAATTGGCTATCGAACCATTGGTTACACAAGCTATCGACCCGCACACCAATGCGCGGCGATTTATTCAACGCATACAAAAAAGCGTCGACTTCATTTCCACCCGAATTCATCAGCAGCCGCGTGTTTGGAAAGGCCGCGATCTGCATATCGACCAGGGCATACTTGGTTGCCAGCGAGGCAGGCGGTGTGCAGAGCTGATCCGTATGCCATTCGCCCCAATGACCATACACGCCTATATCATAATAACTCAGCCGCGGATCGCCATTAAATCGCTTGCCCAATGCCGCCATCAGCGCCTGCGCGCGGGCCAGAAAGACCGAACTATTCCAATCGGGAACCCATACTGGTGCGCCAGCATAGCTGCAATAAGCGCCTCCAGCCGTTTGCTGTAGGTAGTCGGGCAATTGAAGCGGAGAGGTAAATTCATTCACGCTCATAACCCGAAAGGCAAACTTTGCCCCGGCGCGCTGGGCCTCATCTAATGCCTGCTCAATCGCCGAGAAATCATACTGTCCGCGCGAAGGTTCGAGCTGGCGCCAGCCAAAGCGCGTGTAGCGATCGTAGGAAGCGCGCGGTTGGGGAATGGGTTCAGTATCGTACCAGCGGTACAGCCCGCGCATCGGGTTAACAATTTCGGTAGCATTAAAGGGAATGGCTGTTGGCGTTACGGTGACGATAGCTTGATTGGCAGCGCCAATACCTGTGCTCCATGGCAACAATGCCACCACAACAAATAGAGCCAGCAGAAAACCCTGCTTCTTTCTCATTATCATGCTTTCTTGTGGCTCAGTTTTCAGGCTGCTCGTTTGTGCCTGGGGCCGCAACGGGTTTAGTTTTGCGCCTCCGCCACCATAAAAACAGGTACAATATGCTACCTAAGAGGATAAGCCCAACCACGCTCAGCGCGATGAGTAAGAAAATACTGGTACGCTGGCTATCGGCGGTGGGCGCAGTGGGGGTAGGCGTGGGCGTGGGCACGACCGCTTTGATGCGGGTGTCGTGGCTGTCAATCCGTTCGCCCTGAATGACCGCGGTGTTGCCCGTGAGTGTGCCACGCAATTTGGGGGTAGTGAGGGCTTCCCCTGCCCAGCGCAAGCCCTCGTCGGTGCTACCAAGCACCGTGAGTATAGTCCGATTGGCGTTCCAGGGTGCAGGCAGAATATTCAGGTAACCAAGGCTGGCATCTTTGGGCATGCGGTATTCAACTGGTGCATCTGGCTCTGAGGCTAGCGCACTCCCTGGCGCGAACGGAGCCGGTAATACACTGCTCAGATCACCTAGCAATGGAATCTGGTCTGTTCGGCCAACCACCAGCAAATCGCGCTGCTGACGCACATCCTCGGGTACTGAATTGGCATACACAACTAGCAAATCAACGAGTGAGCCTTGCATTTGCTTGCCCAGATCGTTTGCAATTTGTTGTGCAATATTCCAGCCATTTGGGTCGTTGGTGCCGAGCACAAATGCCATACCATCCAAATTTGGCGCAACTGTAAATGGCATCGGGTAGCTCGGCAAATCAAACTGCTGAACTACCTGCGTGTCCTGCGATGGAGCCAGAGGTAAGTGCAACAAGGAGTTAGAGCGAATCACTATCCAGAGGCCACTACCACGCGGGTCGGTGCAGCTAGCGCGCGGCAGCAGATCGGCACGCATCGTGAGCTGATTGCTACCTGGGCGCAATGCCGAGCCGGGAATAACCAGGCGCGTACTGCCAAGCCGGGTCGAATTATCGTCGAACCGCACGCTCGCAATCGGCTCATCATTCAGGCTAATCATCAGGTTCGATTGATCATAATCCAGCAATGCGGTATGAACGAATTGCAGATCCAGGTACGCATCGCCATCAGCAACCTGACCTGGCGGAACATTAAACCGTACTGCCGCATATTGGCCACCCAGCCCATATAGCTTCTGCGTATCGTAGCCTAGGTCGGCAAACGTTCGATCGACATTGACCGCCTGCGCCGCTGCCTGTGTTTTTGTTGCGGCAATTAGCGCCAGGTTGGGGTGAGCGCCAGCCCGCACCGGCCCATTGCTAATAGCTTGGGCCGCTTTAACCACCCCGGTATCTCTGCTGCCACTGGCAATCAACAATACTTTTGCATCATTCCAGGGCGAAACAACCATTTGAACAACCCCGTCGTCGGGCGCTGCACCGAGCGCGGCAAACCCATCGGCGCTCAAAGGGGTTGGAAGGTGTGCCTGATCAAGGATGGGAAATGCTGAAGGCTTGCCAACGAAAATCAGGTGGCTTTGGTTCCTATGTTGCTCCATCAGGCGCGCAATTGGCACAAGATCGAGTGCAAGCGCGCCGCCGCTGAGATGCCCCAAACCCGCCGAAATACTCAGCGCTGCCTGAAGTTCAGCCGCAGTTGGCGCATCAGGCACCACTATCGTAGCAGCATCGGGTAAAAACGCACGCTGAAGCAGCGGAAACGGCAGTCGCCCCAGATCGGTTGATGGCGCAACGAGGCGATGCGGGAGCACTAGCGATGAGCTAGGTCGAACGATCACACTGGTATATTGCTCAGTCCCGCAGGGTTCGTGAGTATCTAGCAAAATGCTTAAAAAGTGGCGCTCATCACTGCGAATTGGCAATAAGGCCGTATCCGTAATTGGGATGGTGATAGTACGCTCGCCGGGCTGATCGAGCAATACTGTGCCAAGGGTTACGCTATTCAGCACAATTTGAAGGGTACCACCAAGTGATTGCCCAGGGGGGTAGGCACCTGCAGGAACGGCAGTACCCAGGGCTGTCCGATTACCAGTGGCAAAAAAGGTATTAAGCTGTAGCTCAAGCTGGGCGCCACTCTGCAGCTCCCAGGTAGCTGGTAAGCTAAAATCCACATAGGTGGCATCATAGGGGCCGCGCAATGTTTTTTCGCTCGCCCCGAGGCGGGTAAAGCTGATAACATCTTCGCCATCCAGGCGGCTGTGTGCGGCACTAGGCGGTGCAAAACCAAGCCAAAGAGCAATGACGGCAGCGCAAAAGGCATAAGCGCAGAGCAACCGTACCAGAACTATCGAGCGTACCATCACGTTCACTCCACCGAAGACACTCCCATACGACCAACCCGCCACCGTTTTACGCTCCCCAGCCCAGTCGCACTATAAACATCGCGCATCATGCATACCGCTTCAACACATAGCGCCAGCACCAGGCCAATGCTCAGCCCAGGCAGCCCACCAATGCTCGCCCCAATGGCAGCAAACCCTAATTCTAGAAAACTTCCAACCGTTGCAAACAGCGCCGCACGCGGTATATCATTCCGCACCCGCCGAACTGCGACAAAATGATCTTTAATAATCAACGGAAATACGCCCAAACCCATAATACGCAACGACCAGCTCGCCTGTTCGGCATACGCCCGGCCAAACACTCCCAAAAATATGTCAGCACCGAGCCATAATACAATGTTTGAAAGGATACCCAGCCCAATTGCCAGGCTGAGTGTCAGACGAATCTTGTGGGCAAATGCGGTATAGTCGGCGGCACCAGCGGCGTACAGTACCGTCGTTAAGGTATACGGGATAGCGAAGACCAAATGTAACAGCAGCCAGGAAATATAGAAACTGGCGTTCAGTGTTGCCGACAAAATAGTGGTAACAATAACCGGCAACGCTAGAGCAGGCAATTGTAGCGCGAGGTTCAACGCATGGTGGCCAAGCGCGGCACCTGGCAGATCGCGCAGAATGCCCCAGTGAGGCTTCCCCGCCCGTATGCGGCCACCAAGCAGCATTACAATAGCGGCAAGCCCCACCACCGAAATAACATTGCCAAGCGTCCATGTCGTATAAATCGACATGCCGCCGCTACGGGTAAACCAGAACCCCATCAGCCATAATACCACCAGCTTACTAATGGCGAAAATAGCATTGCGCCAGAGCTGCAAATCGCCACGCATCAGGCCAATCATCGCCTGATCGAGCACCAGCGTCACAGCCGTTAGCGCCACCCCCGCCGTGAAACCTACGATGGTGCCGAACTGACCGGCAAACACTGCAAACTCCACCGAAAACCATGGCGCAACCAGACCAAACAGCAGGCTAAGCACCACCGAAACCCCACCAGTCACCAACAGTGCTGTCGTAATCAGTGGCGCGCGCTGCTCGGGCTGGCGCGGTAATTCGCCAATGAGCAAAGTACCCATACCAACCATGCCTAGGGTTCCAAGCAAGCTCATTGCGGAAATTAAGGCCGAAGCAAAGCCCACCGCCTCTTGCGGAAATTGCCGCGCAGCCAACCACCAGTAAACAAACCCAAGGCCTGCAGTGATTACCGTGGTACCAACCATTGATGCGGCATTCAAGAGCAGCTCGCGGTTGGCAAGATTACGTATAAAAGCATTCAGACGCATTGTTGATTCCCGTTAGTGTCGGTTGAAGTATGCACAATGTTATTCCGGGGTATCAAGCCAAAGTGCGACGCGGCGGTATACGACATCTGGCGCATCAGTACGGTAGAGGCGCGCTTCAAATGCGCCGGTCCCGGGTTGACGCGCCTGGAGCGTCACTACCTCCTGCCACTGCTGCCCAGAGGTGAGGGTAAGCACCGGCCACTCGCGAATAATATAATCGCCATGTTGAATTTGCAGCCGATAAGTGCCAGCCATTCCAGCACTATTGACGCCGATACGAATAGTCGGTGGATTGGCTTGCGCACCAGGCAGCATCCATAGTTGCAACACATTTGGGTCGGGGCGCAGCGCCGCTTCATGTCGCGCCAGCAGAATGGCACTAGCGAGCACGGTTCCCGCTAAGCCAAGTAATACAATCTGGCCTACACCAAAACCAAAGCGCGGGTGATTAGGCACTTGTGACGCCAACATCGCATCTTCCTGCGCAGAAGCACGATGGGGCGGCCCAAAAAACTGCCGCCGCACAAAAGCAACCATACTAGCGCCCAAAGTCATGTCGCTAAGCATCACCGCCCACGACTCGGGCCGTAAACCCCAGGGGGTGCGGTTCAGCACAAAGCCACACATGATAGTAACGCTCAGGCTAGCGCTGGCCGTAAATAAAAACCGTTCGGCACCGTGCAGCTCGCGCCAGGGGAAAATTGCCGCAATGAGCGCATACCCCGGCAAGAATAATACCAGCGGTACACCAAACAATAATCGAAGAAGCGGGTTGCTGACACCAAGCAGTGTAAAGAGCAACGCCGCTACCGCAAACACGCTTATCGCAAGAAGATCAACCGACTTACGGATCATGACTCAACGCTTCGACATTGTAAATCTTGATATCGCCACTATCGAATACCTGGCTAACATTCGGTATAGTATTGAACTTCCCCAGCACTGCCGGGCTTAAGGGCCCAATATATGGGACGATCATTTTTTCCCAACCCTCGTAATAATGGCCATCTAGTGGCAGCGCTGTACTAATACGGTGATCGATAACCAGATACTGTATGCGCCCTTTCTGTAGCGCCTCAAACTCATTCGGCCCAAGATGAGTTGATAAAAAGATTCCTGAAATCGATACATGATCGATCAAATCGGTAATCATACGCTGCTGGCCATACGTACCCATCAACGTCATATTGATGCGATCCGCTGCCATACGATTATTCGGGCCGAGGTAGCTGCTTGCCCATTGTGCAGCCAACAGCCCTTGCGGCTCGATCGAGCGAGTATCGGAGCCTACCTGGTAGGGCCAAGGCATCCGCGCCCAGGGTGACCAACCGCCAATAATACCGCTGCAAAAGAGCATGCTTGCCATTAACGCATACAACGGCAGCCTGAAGCGTTCGAGCAACCGCTTGATCAGTGCGAACGGCCAGGGCAGCGCAATATACTCAACCCCCACCGCCATAATGAATGCTAAAGGTAGGAATACAAATACCGACGAACGCGCCGAAATTTCCCACCCGCCGCCCGTGAGCCGCATTGCCAGTGTCACAGGGTACGTAAGTGCACCAAGCGCTAACAAACATGCCGTGGGATTTTTACGCAGCTTAGCCCAGAATGAGAAGATGCCGAGTGGCAGACATAGCATAATAAAGGCCGGGCCGCCTAAGCCTATCACTTTCTCTAACAGCGGCGTGACAATGCCCGTGCTAGATTTGAACAGCTCACGATCCGAGCCTTCACCCGCGATGAGATTGAGCACCGAAGTGACTGCGCCCTGCAAGTGCGGTGCCAGGTAACCAATCGTAATATTGGCAACGCCCAAGAGCCAGGTCACATTCATTGCGATTGCCACGCCAGCAACCCACAGCATCCCACGCTCGCGCGCCCCGAACCACTGGCGATACACTGCGACGACCAGCCCCCAGGCAATCAGCACCAGCACCGACATATAAGACGTCGCGTGGTGCGTCGTCATCAGCGAGGCAATCGCCCCCAATGCTACAAGGTTAAACCCCAGGCGTTCAGGGTTTTGTGCATGCTGACGGCGCATCAGCGCGAGCATCATGGTGAGCAGAAAAGCGAGAGCTAGCGACTCGTAGGCAAATTGTGCATCAAAAATCACAAAATGTGGGTTGCCCATATAGATTGCAGCGCCGATACTGGCGATCCGCGAAGAGCTACTTACCTGCTCGTAAAACAGAAATAATGCCAGCACCAGAATGATGCGCGCAAATCCAACGATAATGACGCCCGCGCCGAAAATATTCAGGCCAGTTAAATTGGCTAAGCCAGTCGTTGCAATCTCTAAGGCGGGGTAGAGCGAAGAAACTGGCAAGAGCGAATTTTCGTTGAAAAGACGCCTGGAGGTAAGAATATCGTTTGCCGTGCGCCAGTGGAGGAATTCATCGAAGAAGGTGAAGCCAATTGGGCTTTGCAGCAGCTTCACGCAATAGATCATAAGACCAAGATAGACCACCAGCCCGATCGCTTCCTGGCGCGCAACACCAGGCATCATCAGCCGGGTAGCTATCGGCATAAACAGAACGATGAGGCCAAGCCAGTAGAGTGGCTGTGCCCACATGGCATTATAACGGGCACTGGTATGTGCCAGCGCTACGAGTAACACGCCACAGGCACTGAGCAGGCTTAATAGCGGCAACCAGCCCCAGTCACCAGGCTGCCAGCGTGAGAGATCTCGGCTGCTGGTGCTAAACCGGCCGGTAAGCGCAGAGCGATGCAGCGATGTTGTCGTATGTATACTCATAAAGAGATAGACGGAAATCTTATGATTTTGTCTCAACGACTGGTTGCCGTACTGGGCCAGTATAAGGCTTATAATCGGTAAATTCCACATAGCCAGCAGCACCGTCGGAGGAAATAACTCGCCCGGGAATACCAACCACCACCGCATTATCGGGAACATCTTTTGTTACAACACAATTTGCGCCAATGGCAACATTATTGCCCACGCGCACTGCCCCTACGATTTTCGCTCCGGGGCCAATGTAAACCCCATTACCAATTGTTGGGTAGCCCTCGTTGTTTCCACGGTTCGCTTGGCCTAAGGTCACGCCCTGGCTAATGTTACAGTTCTTACCGACCTGTGCCCTGGCATTGAAATGGATATCGCCACAATGCCCAATGTAGAATCCTAAGCCAATCGGTGTATCGTAGGGAATAAACATACCGAACTTATAGCTGTAGTGGCGCAGGAGAATGCGCGCCAGCGCATACAGCGGGAACACCACGATCCGCGGGCGCTTTTTCGCCAGGTACTGGCAAAGCCGCAAATAAAATGTGAACGTGTAGCCTGGACTCAGCAGCCAATGCTTCACAAAAATGCCGATACTGGTGCTACCTTCGTAGCGATACAGATCGGCATACCACGCATATAATAATTCTTGAAAGCGCATACGTTACGCCGCCTGAGCTAACTCAACATATAACTCTTCCAACCGCTGTACCACGTGGCTCGCCTGAAATGCTGCCAACCGCCGTTTCCCTGCCTGGCCCATTTGCTCACAGCGGGCCGGATTGCTCAGCAACGCCGCCATCGCCTGTCGCAACGCCTCAACATCATCCGGCGGAACCAGAAGGCCGTTCTCACCATCAACCACAAGGTCGGTCAGGCCGCCCATGCGCGTGGCAATTAACGGGCGGCTCATCGCCATCGCTTCCATTGCCACTGTCGGGCACGGGTCTGACCATGTCGATGGGACAAGGCCAAGCATACAGCGATTCCAGGCTTGCATAATTGCCTCGTGCGGCCAATCGCGCAACACCACCACATTCTTCGGGAATTCAGTCGTGCGAATTGGGTATTCTGCCGTCTGGTAGCCGATAATCACCAGTGGAGGTGCAGCTTCTAGCTTAGCATACGCCTGCAATAGCACATCCAGGCCCTTGTAGCGGCCAAACGCGCCAACAAAGAGCATAAACGGCGCTTGCGGCAGCTGTGCTAACAGCGGATGCGGTGTCTCGGGCAGGCGATCGACATCGTCGGGCACGAAATTAGGGATGACCCGTACCGGTAATTTCTGCTCCAGTAGCTGGTTATCCACCGCCACCGCCTGGCTCACCGGCACAAACATATCAACCGTACCGCGCTCGATACTGCTCATAAGCTGGTTGGCCAGCAGCACCGGCACGCCCTTCGCCAGGCCATAATGCGCGCCAACACATTGCACGCATTTGCCCAGGCTCGGCCCATCACAGTGGGCATCGCCATAGATCAGCTTTTTCTTGGGGCATAGCATACTATGATCGTGCAGCGTCAAAACTAAACGTGCTCCGCTCCAACGTTTCAGAGGCAGAAACGAGTGAATTAGCCAATTATGGGCATGAACAATCTGCGGCTTTTCCTGTGCAATAATATGCCGTAGCTCAAGGCTCAGCTCTGGGTCGGGGAAAGGCGGCGCATGGCGGCGGCTACTATCACTAAACAGCCAGGTCGCGCGCTGCATGGTGCCGCGCATGCGATACACCCGCACGCCCTGCTCCACCTCAAATGCGGGTAGATCCTGGTTGCCAAGCGTTGCCACTGCCACCTGATGCCCATTTGCCACCAGGCGCGCGCTCAAATTGCGCACATGGCGCTCTTCGCCGCCAATATATGGCGGGTAAAATTGGGTCAGCATCAATATGCGCACGGCACCGGCCTCCCTGCGATTGTATGATACAGCTGGTGCAATTGAGTAGCGCAGTCGTCCCAGCTAGGTAAGTGAAGTGTCCCAGGTAGTAGCGGCTGCCGCAACTGTTCGATCATCGCCGCTGCGATGTGCGCGGGGCTACTATGCAACGGCACCGAGCGGGCTAATCCCCGATCGGCAAGCTCGCCCAGGCCCGAAGTTTGCGTCACTAGCACCGGGCGGCCAAGCGACAAAGCTTCAAGTGCGGCAATTGGGTGTGTTTCGTAATCGCTCAACAGCGCAACCAGATGAGCTTGGCTTACCAGTGTGGCCATTTCGTGCCGTGCGGTAGGCGCAATCGCCCCGATTGCGACACGTTCGGCAACCCCGAGCTTCTGCGCCAGCTGGCGTAACTCTGGCTCATATGGGCCAGAACCAACGATCCGCAAACGCGCATCGGGATATTGTTTCAGCACCATCGGTAATGCGGCGATCGCGTGCTGGTGACCTTTATAGCGTTCGAGCCGCCCAACCGACACAATTAAGGGTTCAGATGAAGGGCTAGCTGCGGGGCGCTGGGGCACACTTGGCAGATCAGAGCCATTCGGGATAAATGAAAACCGCTCTTTTGGTAGTCGTAAATGTCGGCTGTACAGCGCAATTTCAAAATTCGCAATGGCAATTAAGCGCGCAGCGCGCGCCAGCAGCGGGCGCAACACTTGCCATTGGCTGCTACGTAGGGCGGTGCGCAGCCGCGATGAGTGGCCGCCACCATGAAATGTAACAACATACGGGATACGGGCGTGATGCGCTGCGAGCATCGCCATTGGGGCCACCAGGGTATGGTAGCTCTGGCAGTGGATAACATCCCAACCGCCCGTCGTTATGACCTGAGTAATGCCTGGGGCAAAGTAGTAATCGCGATTGGCGGGCCAGGCGCGTACCCGCTGAATATGCACGCCATCGATATATTCACTGGTTGGCCGTTGCCCGGTGCGGTCGGCAGTCAGAATCGTTACCTGGGCACCATCATGCACCAGGCGGCACGATACCTCCGATACGTGGGTTTCTACGCCACCCATATCGGGAAAATAGCGCGGCGTGACCATCAGAATGTGCAAAGGTTCGGCGATGTTCGGCAGCATGAACAGCCTCAGTGCGACGATACAATTTGCTCAGGAATGCGTGCCCTGGATGCCGGGCTATCCTGAACAGGTACATTTTGCGTCGCCGCTGGATCCGCGCGAAAACGCGGCGATACGCGACCAAGCAGATACCCGGCAGCAGTAATAGCAAACCCGGCGATAATTGCTCCTGCGCGCAGCAGGCCACTACCATCACGCTTCAAGAGCGTATCGCCCACCCCACGCAGCACGCCACTGGGTAATGCCTGAAGCGTATATGCGCGCTCGGTTGATAGTCCACTTGCTTGCCCAACCTGCCGTGCCAGCCGCGCCTTCGATACGCCTTCAGAAAAGCATCGACGCGCATAGTAAGCCAGGGTAGTACGTGCTGGCGGAACATTATGCTGAACGGTGGCTGCTGGCTCGTACCACAACTCGGCCTTGGGTAGTGCTTGCTTCAGGCGAATACAGAACTCGGTCTCGTCGTTCTCCTGGCCAATCGACAACGCACCGACCCGGCCAATCCGAAACCCGCCAATTGCCGCAAACACGTCCTTCCGAAAGGCCATGTTACAGCCAATAACATTGCGTACTATAGCACGATTTTCGGGCATACCACGATACGTGCAGCCCACCACCCAATGAAATTCTGCTGGAAACCATGCCGGGTGTTCACCTCGCCAGAGCGGTTCAATTGCACCGCCCGCGCCAATGGCCGCTGTGCTCGCAAACACTGCTTGCAAGCGCGCTAACCAATCGGGTGCAGCGACAGCATCATCATCAAGGAAAACAATATGGCTGCCCTGCGCCACTGCAATGCCACTATTGCGTGTACCCGAAAGCCCGCGCGCTTCGCGGTTTTCAACAACAATCACATCAGGTAAAGCCTGCTGCACACGCGCAAAGAGCGTAGGGTTATGGTCAATCGCAACAATGATCTCAAAAGCCGGGACGATCTGCCGCTGTACAGACGCAATGGCCTGAAGCAGATCGTCCCAGCGCGCTTCGGTATATGCACAGAGAATTACCGAAAATGAGTGATCCATGAAGTGCCTCAACACTAAATCTGGTCGATCACCTGATGCTTAGCCGATGAGTGTGTGAGCAGGTTTGTATTAAAGCGCTCTTTGATCATCGTTTTTAGTACGCGCCAGCCATCGGGGAAGGCGCGGAGATTGCTTTTGCCGTGAATACGATCGGCCTCGAAGCTTGGTACCTCAGCGACCTTAAAGCCCGCGCGCAATACACGCAAATTCATCTGAGTTTCGATCTCGAAACCATCGCCATCGAGTTCAAGCTTCGGCAATACCCGTGAATAGAACGCATTGTAGCCATAGCACAGGTCGCTGTAATGCGAACCAAAGAGCACCCGTGAGACAACCACAAAAAACCAGTTGCCCCAGCGGCGATGCAGCGACATATCGGAGGTACCGCCACCCTGGAGGAACCGCGATCCCTTCACGAAATCGGCACCCGCAAGCAATGCCCCGACAAAAGCTGGAATTTCAGCCGGGTCGGTCGAACCATCGGCGTCGAGCATCACAATAATGTCGCCGGTAGCAGCGTTAAAGCCGGTTCGTAAGGCAGCACCTTTGCCCTGCCGCTGTTGCTGCACAATTCGAATATCAGGGCGAATGCTCCGTGCCACTTCTACCGTATTGTCAGTCGAATTGCCATCTACCAGCACAACTTCGTGAACCCATTCGGGAACACGCGGCAGAACATAACGCAAGTTTTCAGCTTCGTTGAGCGCCGGGATAATCACACTGACACGCGGATGCCCAGGATATGCTGCAAGAAAAAGCGGTGTTGAAGGCGCGACAGGAGCATCCTGGTACCACATCGATGGTGCTATGTAATCACGGGTTAGAACGTTTGGCTGCAATGTGTTCATGGTTTGAGTTCCTCTAAAGTAAGATTAGTCAACATCTCTTCTGTACTTTTGGGGGCGCTCCTCGGCAACGGCAGCTGCCGGACAGCGATTAGGGTGTCATGGACAGATACACTTTTCCGGTCTCCCATTCATCGCTGGTTTCCATGG
>WBZP01000900.1_pt1 | contig 38746 bp, 36 predicted proteins | sample 5204301 | NCBI WGS metagenome assembly WBZP01 (sample SAMN12412401, study PRJNA552823) | activated sludge metagenome | isolation source: activated sludge from nitrification reactor of wastewater treatment plant... | place: USA: Pennsylvania | collected 2017
GGGGTTCGCAATGGATATCAAGAAAGTCTTGCTGCTGGGGGGTAGCGGTTTCGTCGGTACCTACATCGCCAATCGGCTGTCGCAGCGCGGCGTCGAAGTGACCATCCCGACGCGCCGGCGCGAGCGCACCAAGGCCCTGATCATCCAGCCGAACGTGCTGATGCCGGAAGTCAACATCAATTCCGAAGAGACCCTCGTTTCGCTGATGCAGGGACAGGATGCGGTCATCAATCTGGTCGGCATCCTCCACAGCCGCGATGTCGTTCTGCCGTACAGCAAGGATTTTGCCGAAGCGCACGTCGAATTGCCGAAAAAGATCGTTGCCGCCTGCGCGAAGGCCGGTGTGCGCCGGCTGGTCCACATGAGCGCGCTCGGCGCCAATTCGAAGGGACCGTCGGAGTACCTCTGTTCGAAGGGCGACGGCGAGGCGGTCGTGATGGCCGCCCGGGGCGACCTGGACGTTACCGTCTTCCGCCCCTCGGTCATCTTCGGGCTCGGTGATTCCTTCCTGTCGATGTTTGCCGGGGTGCTGCGCAAACTGCCGTTCTTCCCGCTCGGCTGCGGGCAGGCGCGCTTTCAGCCGGTGTGGGCGGCCGATGTCGCCGATGCCTTTGTCGATAGCCTGGGCAACCCGGCAACCTTCGGCCAGGCTTACGATCTCGTCGGCCCCAAGGTCTACACGCTGCGCGAACTGGTCGATTACACGGCGATGCTCGTCGGCAGCAGCGCGCGCATCATCGCCCTGCCCGAGGGCCTTGCCTACCTGCAGGCCGGCCTGATGTGGCTGTCGCCGAAGCCGCTGATGTCTCCGGACAACCTGCGTTCGATGCAGGTCGACAGCGTCTGCGACAGCAACTGCAAGCTGCCGGCGAACTGGAAGCCGACGGCGCTGGAAGCCATCGCCCCGACCTACATCGCCCACAACACGCCGAAGGGCAAGCTCGACAGGTTCCGCTACCGGGCCGGACGCTAGGTCCCCCGGTCGCCGATGGAGATCTACATCGTCGGCGGCGCGGTCCGCGATGAACTGCTCGGGCGGACGATTGCCGACCGTGACTACGTTGTCGTCGGCGCCACCCCGCAGGCCTTGCTGGAGATGGGCTTTCGCCCGGTCGGCAAGGATTTCCCGGTCTTTCTCCATCCCGCGACGAACGAGGAATATGCGCTTGCCCGCAGCGAGCGCAAGACTGGCCCTGGCTATCATGGCTTCGCCTTCAACGCGGCGCCGGACGTCACGCTGGAAGAGGACCTGGCCCGCCGCGACCTGACGATCAACGCCATGGCCAGGGCGGCCGACGGCACGCTGGTCGATCCCTTCCACGGTCGACATGATCTTGAGGCCAAAATCCTGCGCCATGTCGGGCCGGCCTTTGCCGAGGATCCGGTGCGCATCCTGCGCGTCGCGCGCTTTGCCGCGCGCCTTGCCGATTTTTCGGTCGCCCCGGAAACCGTCGAGCTGATGCGCGGCATGGTCGCCAGCGGCGAAGTCGATCATCTGGTTGCCGAGCGCGTCTGGCAGGAACTGGCGAGGGGCCTGATGGAGGCCGCGCCCTCGCGCATGTTCGAGGTGCTGCGCCAGTGCGGCGCGCTGACCCGGTTGCTGCCCGAGATCGACGCGCTGTTCGGCGTGCCGCAGCGGGCCGATTACCATCCGGAAATCGATACCGGCGCGCACACACTGATGGTCGTGGACGAGTCCGCGCGCCAGGACTATTCATTGCCGGTGCGCTTTGCCGCATTGACGCATGATCTCGGCAAGGCGACGACGCCGGCGGACATCCTGCCGCGTCACCACGGCCACGAAGCGCGCAGCGTGCGCCTCGCGGCCGTGCTCTGCGAGCGCCTCCGGGTCCCCAACGAGTGCCGCGACCTGGCGCTGCTCGCCGCGCGTTACCATGGCGACATCCATCGCGCCGCCGAACTGCGTCCGTCGACTCTCGTCACCCTGCTGGAACAGACCGATGCGCTGCGCCGTGCCGAGCGCTTTCAGCGGCTGCTGGAAGTGTGCCAGTGCGATTTCAACGGCCGCCTCGGTTGGGCGGGCCGGCCCTATGAGAGTGTCGGTCTGCTGCTGGCGGTCCTCGCCGCGGCGCGGACAGTCGATGCCGGGGCCATCGCCGTGGCCTGCGCCGACAAGGCGACTATTTCCGGGATGATTCACGCGGCGCGGGTTGCCGCCGTCAAACGCCTGCTAGACGAGACGCGAGACGACCAGCAGGAGAACTGACAGGATGATGGTCGTCGCAAACGGCAAATAGTAGGTCCGTCCGCGAAAGCGGAAGGCGATGTCGCCCGGCAAGCGGCCGAGGCGGATGAACCGGGCGATGTGCGGGGTGACGATGCCGAGCAGAAAAATGGCGATTACCAGTGTCAGGATCCACTTCAGCATGTCGGCTTGCGCTACCCTTGAGAATTTCCCATTTAAGCATGCTTCGCCAGATAACAGAGCAGCAATGACAAGAACCGAAATGATCAACGGGCTCGAGGTCTTCTCGCGCCTGCCGGCAGAGATCACGGGTCGCCCGCCCGTGCTTTTCATTCATGGGGCTTTCGCCGGAGGCTGGATGTGGGCCGACACCTTCATGCCCTTTCTGGCCGCTGCCGGCTACCCCTGCTACGCGGTTTCCCTGCGCGGCCACGGGGGCAGCCGCGGGCGCGAGCGCATCGACTGGCATTCCATCGCCGACTACGTCGAGGACGTGACCACGGTGATCGACTGGCTGGGGCGGGAACCGGTCGTGGTCGGGCACTCGATGGGTGGCTTCATCATTCAGAAATATCTCGAGAACCATACCGCGCCGGCGGCCGTGCTGCTCTGCTCGGTGCCCCCGCAGGGGCTGATCGCCGCCCAGTTTCATCTGCTGTTCCGTAAGCCGCACCTGTTCATGGACATCAACAGCATCATGGGCGGCGACCGCGCCGATACCGGCACGCTGCGCGAAGCCCTGTTCGCCGGCGAGGTCGACGAGGCGATGCTGAAGATCTGGGTGAGGCGTATGCAGCCGGAATCGCACCAGGCGCTGTGGGACATGTCGATGTTCAACCTGCCGCGGACGCACGCGATGAGTCGGCCGCCGATGCTGATTCTCGGCGCCGAGCACGACGTCCTGGTTCCCGCCTTCCTCGTGCAATCGACGGGGCGCAGCTACGGGCTGCCCGCACATGTCTTTCGCAACATGGGCCATGCCGTGACCCATGAGCGGGATTGGCCTCTGGTTGCCGGCACGTTGAGCGCATGGCTCGATGCGCTGGGGGCCAACCCCGGCCAGGGCTGGTAGTTCTCCGGCGGCATCCGGCGCGGCCCCGGAATTGCTCCCGGCCACCCGCTGGACATCCGGTCGCCACGCTGGTGTGGGCGTCACTGCCGGTCGCCGCCGATTTCTTGGCGCTTGTGAAGTATTTCGCGGTCATTCCGATCGGTATCGCGGTAACTTGGGCGCTTGGGAGAAGTTCCCGTTGCCAGTCCGGCGAGGCGATCATGGACCGGTCGCAGCATTGCATTAGCCGTTGTTTCGTTCCACCATAAGCTGTTTTCAGCAGAAATTTGCCGACGCAATGACCCAACACGAAAAATCCGGGGAGTCCAGCCGAATTCTTGAAGCGATCCGCGCCAAGCGGGAACGTCGGACTTCGTCGGTTGGCGACATCGAGGAACTCGAAGCCTCGCTGATGGCCGATATCGATTCATTCGACCTGAACGAGGCGGAGCGCCAGGCGCGGCGCGAGCAACTGGCGAGCATGCAGGGCGGGATGAGCGATCTGTCGATGGTGTTTCCCGAGATCGTGCCGGCAGGCACCGTCCGCCATCTCGAACTGCGGAGCAAGGACGAAGATACCCGGGACGATCCGGAGTGGATCGTCAGGAGCAGCGATTTCCTTGGTCAGTTGCGTCGTCGGGCAGAACTGCGGCAGCGCGAGTTGCACACCGAGATGGCGGTGCGCTCGGCCAGCAACGACGCGCTCGAACATGCCCTCAAGACGTTGTTCTTCTTCCTGCACGACCTCGTGCAGCAACTCAATATCGTCAAGCCGCCTGTCCAGCGCGAATATGTTGCGGCCGGTGACGTGATGTTCAGCGGCCTCGTCTGGCAGGAGGGCTTTGCCGACTATCGCACGCAGTCGCAGAGCCGGGGGGCGATGGTCGAGCTGGTTACCCTTGCTTACCAGCTCGATTCGCCGCTGAGGTTTTCGATCGGGCGCGACGGCCCTGGGGTCGAACGTCTGCGCACGGCCCTTTTCGATTATGGCCTGCAGTTCACCTGCAAGGAATTCAAGAACGAACGCAGTTATGTCGAGCGCGCCGAATTCGAAATCGGTGGCCGGGTCGGCGTCAGCGCGCGCTGGAAGGCCGATTTCGCCAACGGTGTCCTGATCCTCGAATCGCGCAACCTGGAGCGCCTTGGCAGCGTCGTCTATACGCTCAAGCCGGGGGCGATCGACCAGGAATTGCTCGACGAGTTCGGCCGCCTGCTTCTCGGCCTGCCCAACCATTTCCGGGATCTGGTCAAGAAGCAATAGCCCTTGATTCGGGAATCCGGCGACGCGCGCCCTGTCTTTCAGGATCGATCAGCGACCTGCGTCGAAGCTGGAAACCGATTGGTCGAGGCTTTCGATGACGCTGGTCGCCAGGGCGATTTCCCGCAGGAAGCAGACGAGCCCAGCAATCAGCGCGAGCATGGCGGTAATGAACAATCCGGCGATCGTGCTCGGCAGTTCGACATGCAATTCGGCGCCGATGAAGAGCGCGGCGATGACCAGGCAGACCAGCAGGTCGCAGACGGTGCACAGGGTGATCGCCCAGTGAATCAGCCGGGCCCGGCGCGCCAGCGAGCTGATCGTTGTCTGGACCTTCTCGCGATAGTCGGATGACGGGTTCTCGGCGAGTTCCCGTTCCAGCGCGTGAAAGCGGTCGACGACCCTGGCCAGGCGATTGGTCAGCACGGCGAGCAACGCGCCAACCCCGGCGAGCAGGAATACCGGGGCGACCGCCAGCTGGATCACGTGGGCGACGGATGAAACCTGGCTGGCGATCTCGTTCATGAGGCGGCCTCGGACGGAAAAGACGGCCGACGTGCGGCACGGGGTGTCGGAGAAATGACCCTGCTGTTCGGGCAGCCAGAACTATCCCATGATTTTCCACTCTGACCCAACTCCCGGCGCCGGATCATTCCGATCCCGGTAGCGGCCATCCTTGACGATTCAATCTGACGATGTCATGAACGCACCCGAGCAACTCCGGCGACTGGCTCGCCTCGAAGACCTCGTCTTCGACAACAGCTTCGCCGCCCTGCCCGAGGCCTTCTACACGCGCGTGGCGCCGCTCGGCCTGCCCGCGCCTTATCTGGTCGCCGCCAGCGCCGACGTGGCGGCTTTGATCGGGCTCGACCCCGGCGAATTCGGGCGCCCCGAGTTCTGCGAAATCTTCGCCGGCAACCGCCTGCCGCCGGGCAGCGATGCGCTGGCCGCCGTCTATTCCGGGCACCAGTTCGGCGTCTGGGCCGGGCAGCTCGGCGACGGTCGGGCGCACCTGCTCGGCGGCCTGCGCAACGCGCGCGAGCATTGTGAGATCCAGCTCAAGGGGGCAGGGCGCACGCCGTATTCACGCGGCGCCGACGGGCGCGCCGTGCTGCGTTCGTCGATCCGCGAATTCCTCTGCTCGGAAGCGATGGCCGGGCTCGGCATCCCGACCACGCGGGCGCTGGCGGTGGTCGGCGCCGACCTGCCGGTGCGCCGCGAGGCGATCGAGACGGCGGCGGTCGTCGCCCGTGTCGCGCCCAGCTTCGTCCGCTTCGGCTCCTTCGAGCACTGGGCGGCGCGCGGCCGCCATGACGAACTGCGGCAGCTCGCCGACTACGTGATCGCCACCTTCCGCCCCGAGTGCCACGATGCCGCCAATCCCTACGCCGATCTGCTGGCCGACGTCAGCCGCCGTACCGGCGAGCTGATGGCGCACTGGATGGCAGTCGGCTTCATGCACGGGGTGATGAACACCGACAACATGTCCGTCCTCGGCCTGACCCTCGACTACGGCCCCTTCGGCTTCATGGAAGCCTTCGATGCGGGCCACATCTGCAACCATTCCGACACTCACGGCCGCTACACCTTCCGCAACCAGCCGCAGGTCGCGCAGTGGAACCTCTACCGCCTCGCCGATGCCCTGCTGCCGCTGATCGGCAGTCTGCCGGCGGCACAGGCGGCGGTCGACGAGCATTTCGGACCGGCCTTCGAGGCGCGTTTCGAGCGACTGATGTGCGCCAAGCTGGGCTTAGGCGTCGCGCTCGAAGACGACGAGGCCTTCATCGGCGCAACCTTCGGCCTGTTGCAGCAGCACCGCCCGGATTTCACGCAGTTCTTCCGCGCCCTGTCAAAACTGCCGGCTGCGGTCGACGCCGAAAAGCAGGCAAAAACCGACGCCCCGCTGCGCGACCTGTTCGTCGACCGCGCCGCCTGCGATGCCTGGCTGGCCCACTGGCGCGCCCGGCTGGCGCGGACGCCGTGGGACGACGCGGCGCGGCAGGACGCGATGCGCGCCGCCAACCCGAAGTACGTGCTGCGCAACTGGCTGGCCGAAGTCGCGATCCGCAAGGCGCAGGACAAGGACTATTCCGAGGTCGAACGCCTGCTCGCCTGCCTGCGCCGCCCGTTCGACGAGCAGCCCGAATGCGAGCGCTACGCCGCGCTGCCGCCCGACTGGGCGAACGGGCTGGCGGTGAGCTGTTCGAGCTGATTTCCCCGGCGCGCCGCTCAGGGCTCCGCGTTCAGGGTTCGGCATCCGCCAGGCCGGCCGGCAGCCTCATGGCCGTCGGCCGCGGGCCGTGTCGAGCATTGCGCAGAGCTTTTCCGTGCCGTCCAGGATGCGCGGCGTGTGGCGCTGCATGATGTCGGGGTTGATGTGGAAGAGGTTGTTGCGCCTGACCGCCAGCAACTGCGTCCACTTGTCCCAGTCTCCGAGCCACTCGGGGCGGGAATCGCCCATGCCGGTGGCGATGATGGCTTCCGGGTTGGCTTCGAGCACGGCTTCGACGCTCACCGTCGGCGCCATCTTGTTGAGATGGCCGAAGACGTTCTCGCCGCCGCAGAGCCTGATCGCATCGCTGATGATCTGCGGGCCGCCGACGGTCATCAAGGGCGATTTCCAGATCTGGTAGAAGACGCGCACCGGCGGCTTGTCGGCATTGGCCTTGCGCAGGCGCTCGAGGCGCTGGCGGAAGCGTTCGGCGGCCGGTTTGGCGACGGCTTCGGTGCCGGCGAGCTGTCCCAGGCGTTCGAGCTGGCTGGCCACGTCTTCCATGCGGTTGGGTTGCGAGACGAAAACCGTCAGACCCAGCGCCCGCAGCTTGTCCACCTGGGTCATGTTGTTGCCGCTTTCCCAGGCGAGCACGAGGTCGGGCTTCAGGGCGGCGACGGCTTCGAGATCGACGCGCGAATAACCGCCGACGCGCGCCACCATTTTTGCCTCCGGCGGGTAATCGCTGTAATCGACGGTGCCGACCAGTTGCCCGCCGGCCCCGACGGCATACAGGCTTTCGGCGATGTGCGGGGCCAGCGCGACAATGCGCCTGGCCGGCGCCTTGAGGCGGACTTCGCGGCCGCTGTCGTCGGTCAGCACGAGGTCGGCGGCGGCCGCCGCCTGGGCGAGGGCCATGCTTACGGTCAACGCCGCAAAAAGGCGGAATTTCATGCGGGACTCCAGGTGGTCAGGGCGAGGGCGAGGCGTTGCCAGCCGCTTTCGTCGGCGGGCAGGCCGATGCGCAGCAGCGGCTGATCGGCGAATGCGCGGGCGAGGATGGCGCGGCGCGCCAGGTGTTCGTGCAGCGCGGCGGACTGTTCGCTCCTGAGCGTGGCGAACAGGGGGGTGGCGGCGGCTTCGCCCAGCGGCGTGAGCAAGCCCCGCAGACGTTCGCCCGCCGCGCGCAGGCGCGGGCGTTCGGCGGCCTGCCAGGCGCTGTCGGAAAGCGCCCGGCGCGCCACCTCGCGCGCCGGGCCGGAGACGGTCCATGGCCCCATCGCCTCCTGCATGCGGTCGCGCAATTCGGCATTGGCGAACATGAAGCCGAGGCGCGCGCCGGCCAGGCCGAAAAACTTGCCCAGCGAGCGCAGCACGATGAGATTGGGCGCTTCCGCGCCGCCGGCCAGGGGCGTCAGGCTGTCGTCCGGCGTGGCGTCGATGAAGGCTTCGTCGACGATCAGCGTGCCGCCGCGTGCCTTGAGCTTGTGCGCGGCATCGAGCACTTCCGCCCGGCGGTAATGGCGGCCGGTCGGGTTATCGGGATTGCACAGCAGCACGTAGGGCGTGGCGACGGCGAGGGCGCGCGTCAGGCTGGCGTTTTGCAGCAGGCGCACGCGATGCCCGGCGCGTTGCCAGGCCTGCGGGTGTTCGTTGTAAAGCGGGGCGAGGCAGGCGACGGCGGCGCGCGGCAGCAAGGCGGGCAGCCACTGGATGGCGGCCTGCGAACCGGCCGTGACGAGGCCGTTGGCGTTGCCGTAATAGGCGGCGGCGGCGGCTTCGAGGCCGTCGCCGGCTTCCGGCAGACGCTGCCAGACGCTGGCGGGCAGCGGCGGTACCGGCCAGCCGTTGGGGTTGATGCCGGTCGACAGGTCGAGCCAGTCGGCCAGCGGGATTCGATAGTGCGCCGCGGCCTGGCGCAGCTTGCCGCCGTGTTCAAGCATGGCAAAGTCCGATCGCGAAAAGAACCGCCAGCCACAGCCACAGGCCGCGGCGGATGAGCAGGATGGCGCGCGCCAGGTCGCCGGCGACCGGGGCCGGGCCGTTGCCCAGCGGCGGGCGGATTTCTTCCCGGCCGTGGTAGATCGCGGCGCCGCCCAGTTGCACGCCCAGGCTGCCCGCCCCGGCGGCCATCACCGGCCCGGCGTTCGGGCTTTCCCAGCCCGGCGCCTGCGCCCGCCAGCAGGCCAGCGCGGCGCGCGTGCGCCCGAGCAGGGCGTAGGAAAGGGCGGTCAGGCGCGCCGGCAGCCAGTTGAGCGCATCGTCGGCGCGCGCGGCAAAACGGCCATACAAATTGAAACGTTCGTTGCGGTAGCCCCACATCGCATCCAGCGTATTCGCCAGCCGGAAAAGCAGCGCACCGGGGCCACCGAGCAGGGCGAACCAGAACAGCGCGCCGAAGATCGCGTCGTTGCCGTTTTCCAGCACCGATTCCATGCCCGCCTTGGCGACGCCGGACTCGTCGAGCTGCGACGTTTCGCGCGAGACCATCCGGCCCACCCGCCGCCGCGCTTCACCGAGCCGCCCTTCGCGCAGGGGCCGGGCCACGGCCTCGGCATGCTCGCCCAGGCTCCGCGCGCCGAGCGCGAAATAGAGCAAGGCGACATCGACGGCAAAAGGCGCCCGGGGGCGCAGCACGAACGCCAGCGCCGCCCAGGGCAGCACGGCCAGCGCCCAGCCGAGCACGCCGTTTCCGACGCGGCGCCGATTCAGGCGTTTTTCCAGCGCGCTGGCGAGCTGGCCGAAACCGACGAGCGGATGAAAACGCGCGGGCTCGCCGAAGAGGCGGTCGAGCAGCACGGCCGCCAGCGCCGCCAGGGGCATGGCGCAGGGGCCGGTGAGGAGCGGGAGGAAGGCGTCGGGCATCGGCAAAATCAGCGCGGGAAAACCCCGTTTTGCTGGATTTCCCCCTGCATTTCACCCAGTCTTGCGGTCAACCCCGAATTTTCGCCCAAATCCGCCGCGCCCCATTGCTCGAAATACATCAGCTCATTGACCGGCAGGCGCGGCAGCCAGCCGGCTTTTTCCAGTTCCGGGCGGTCGTGGAAATGGCTGACGCGGCCGATGCACAAGTAGGCGATGGGGACGATGTGATGCGGAATCCCCAGCGCGTCCTGCAAGGCCTTTTCGTGGAAGATGCTGACCCAGCCGACGCCCAGCCCCTCGGCGCGCGCCGCCAGCCAGAGGTTCTGCACGGCGCACACGCTGCTGTACAGATCCATGGTCGGCATGTGCGTGCGGCCGATCACCGCCGGCCCGCTGCGCGAGCGGTCGCAGGTGATGCACAGATTGACCGGCGCTTCGAGGATGCCCTGCAGCTTGAGCTGGCTGTACAGCTCGCGCTTACCGTCCGGGAACATGGCCGCCGCCTCGCCATTGGCTTGCGCGAAAACCGCCTGCACGCGCCGCTTTACGGCGGCCGAGCGAACCAGCAGGAAATTCCACGGCTGCATGAAGCCCACCGAGGGCGCATGGTGCGCCGCCATCAGGATGCGCGCCAGCGCCTCGTCGTCGACCGGCTCGGGCAAGAACTGGCCGCGCACGTCGCGGCGGCTGAAAATGGCGTCATAGACCGCGGCGCGGTCGGCAGCGGCAAAGGCATGCGGGTTTTCCACGGATTCCCCTTCTGGCAATGCGGCGGCTCCATCGACGAAGCCGCGTCCGGAGACGGTCGCCCGAATTCTTTCGGCGCGGGCGATGGTGCCATAATTACGAGGTTTTTTCACAAGCGGTCCGCCATGTCATGTTTTTCGCTGATGGTTCAGGGTACGACTTCGGATGCCGGCAAATCGACGCTGGTGGCCGCACTTTGCCGCATTCTCAGACGGCGCGGCGTGCGCGTCGCGCCGTTCAAGCCGCAGAACATGGCGCTCAATTCGGCGGTCACGGTCGACGGCGGTGAAATTGGCCGCGCCCAGGCGCTGCAGGCGCTCGCCTGCGGGCTGGCGCCGCACAGCGACTTCAACCCGGTGCTGTTGAAGCCGACGACCGACAAGAAGGCCCAGGTCATCATTCACGGCCGGGTGGCCAGCGACCTCGACGCCAGGGCCTATCACGACTACAAGCCGCGGGCGATGGGCGCGGTATTGGCCTCCTGGGCGCGCTTGACCGCGGCGTACGACTGCGTGCTCGTCGAAGGCGCCGGTTCGCCCGCCGAAATCAACCTGCGCGACCGCGACATCGCCAACATGGGCTTTGCCGAAGCGGTCGACTGCCCGGTCATCATTGTTGCCGACATCGACCGGGGGGGCGTCTTCGCCCACCTCGTCGGCACGCTCGAACTGCTTTCGCCCTCCGAGCAAAAGCGCGTCAAGGGCTTCGTCATCAACCGTTTTCGCGGCGACATCGCGCTGCTCGAATCGGGGCTGGACTGGCTGGAAGCGCGCACGGGCAAGCCGGTGCTCGGCGTGTTGCCCTATCTGCACGGCTTGATGCTCGATGCCGAGGACGCGATCGCGACGGCTGCGGTCGACGGCAAAAAAAGGCCGAAAATCACGGCCATCGCCCCGGCCTATCCGCGCGTCTCCAACCACAACGACCTCGACCCGCTGCGCCTTCACCCGGAGGTCGATTTCCGCTGGGTCGGCCCGGGCGAGACGCCGCCGGCCGCCGACCTGATCGTCTTGCCGGGTTCCAAGGCGGTGCGGGCCGACCTCGACTGGTTGCGCGCACAAGGCTGGGAGACGGCGATCCGCCGGCATTTGCGCTATGGCGGCAAGGTGATCGGCTTGTGCGGCGGCTACCAGATGCTGGGCCAGTCCATCGACGACCCGCAGGGGCTGGAGGGGCGGCCGGGCACGACGCCGGGTCTGGGGGTGCTCGCCTGCGTAACGACGCTGGCGGCCGAGAAGCAGTTGCGCAACGTTTCCGGGCATCTGGTCCTGCCCGGCAGTCCGGCCATGCAGGGCTACGAGATTCATTTCGGCGTGACCGGCGGCGACGATCCGGCGCGCCCGGCGGTACGCCTCGCCGATGGCCGTGCCGACGGCGCCGTCTCGGCCGACGATCGGATATTCGCGACTTATTGTCATGGCGTCTTCGATCATCCGCAAGCGCTGACCGCCCTGCTGGCCTGGGCCGGCCTGCACGGGGCGGCGGCGGCCGATTTTGCGGCGCGTCGCGAAGCCGACCTCGAGCGCCTGGCCGATTCGGTGGAAGCGGCGCTCGACTGGGAAAAACTCGCCCCCCTGTTGCCGGACTGAGCCGAATCTTCCAGCGCGGTGCGCCGTCTAGCCGAACAGGCTGGCCACGGCTTGCGGATTGGAAGGAAAGTAGAAGTGCGCATAGGAGGCGGTCAGCCGCCCGACGCGGTAAATCGCCTCGCTTGGGCGACCGTCGGGGGTTCTGGCCAGGGCCAGCGGCGTGAGCGGGGTTTCACTCCGCGAATAATGAAAGGTGTGGCCTTGCAGCCGCCCCTCCGGCAGGTCGAGGAACAGCAAGCCGAGGGCGGCCAGGCTTTTCTGCATGACGGCGATCCCCGGCAGCAGGCCGCCGAAAGCGTGCGTTTCACCCGCCTTGTCGACGATTTTTTCAAACAGGCTCATCATGCCGCCGCATTCGGCGAGCATGGGCTTGCCGCCGGCATGATGCCGGCGCAGCGCAGCCCACAGCGCCGAATTGGCGGCCAGCGCCCGGGCGTGGAGCTCCGGGTAGCCACCCGCCAGCCAGACGGCATCGCAATCCGGCAAGGCGTCGCCGGCGAGCGGCGAGAAAAAGCGCAATTCGGCGCCGAGTCGTTCCAGTGTTTCCAGGTTGCCCGGGTAGATGAAGGCGTAAGCCGCGTCGCGGGCGATGGCGATGCGCCTGCCGGCCAGCAGCGGCGCGTCGGCCGGGGCCGGCACGTCGGCGAAAACGACGGGCGCCGGAAGGTCGACCGCGGCACTGCCGGCCAGCGCGTCGGCCAGGCGGTCGAGCCGGGTTTCGAGATCGCCGATTTCGCCCGCCTGGAGCAGGCCGAGATGGCGTTCCGGCAGGCTGTCGCCGCTTTTCGGCAAGGCGCCGAACCAGCCCATGCCGGGTGGCAGGCTGGCGCGGACCATGTCAGCGTGGCCGGGGCTGGCGACCCGGTTGGCCAGCACGCCGGCAAAGGGCAGGCCGGGGCGGTAGGTGGCGAGTCCGTGGGCGATGGCGCCGAAGGTCTGGGCCATGGCGCCGGCGTCGATCAGGGCCATGACCGGGATGCGAAAGCGGGCGGCGATGTCGGCCGCCGAGGGCGTGCCGTCGAACAGGCCCATGACGCCCTCGATCAGGATCAGGTCGGAGTCCCGCGCGGCGCGTGCCAGCCGCCAGCGGGCGTCGGCTTCGCCGCACATGCCGAGGTCGAGGTTGTGGCACGGTCGACCGCTGGCCACGGCATGAATCTGCGGATCGAGAAAATCCGGGCCGCACTTGAAGACGGTAACGCGCCGCCCCTGCCGGACATGCAGGCGGGCCAGCGCGGCGGTGACCGTGGTCTTGCCCTGGCCGGAAGCGGGCGCGGCGACCAGGAGCGCAGGACAGGCGGGCATCACCAGTCCAGCCCCGGCATGGCTTTGACACCGGCGGCGAAGGCGTGTTTTTCATTGGCGATTTCGCTGACCGTGTCGGCGGCGGCGCACAGCGCTCCGGGGGCGGCGCGACCGGTGACGACGACGTGCTGCATGAACGGACGCGCGCGCAACGCGGTCAGCACCTCGTCGAGGTCGAGCCAGCCGTACTTGAAGGCGTAGGTCATCTCGTCGAGCACGACGAGGCCGATGGCCGGGTCGGCAAGATAGCCGAGGGCGAGATGCCAGGCGGCACGGGCGGCTTGGGCGTCGCGTTCCTTGTCCTGCGTTTCCCAGGTGAAGCCTTCGCCGCCGACATGCCAGCGCACGCCGGGCTGACTGCGGAAAAAGGCTTCCTCGCCGGTATCCGAGCGGCCCTTGACGAACTGCACGACGGCGACTTGCAGGCCGTGGCCGAGGGCGCGGGCGACGACACCGAAGGCGGCGGAGGATTTGCCCTTGCCGTTGCCGGTATTGACCAGCAGCACGCCGCGCTCCTCCTGGGCGGCGGCGATGTGGCCGTCGACCACGGCTTTCTTCTTCTGCATGCGTTCTTCGTGGCTTAGTGTCATGATTTACTCCGGAATGAAACAACGGTGGCCGCGGTCGTCGAGCTGGCGAAGGCGGTAGCCATAGAGGTCGGAAAGCGTCGCGGCGGTGAGCAAGGCGTCGACCGGGCCGCATTCCGCGCGACCGTCGCCGAAAATCAGCACGGCGCGGTCGCAGAAGCGGTGCGCCAGGGCCGGGTCGTGCAGGACCATGACGACGCCCGCGCCGCAATCGCGCGCCGCGTTGCTGAAGAGTTCGAGGGTCGCCATCTGGTGATTCAGGTCGAGATGGGAAAGCGGTTCGTCGAGCAGATAGAGCGGGGCGGCCTGCGTCAGCAGCGTGGCGATGGCCAGGCGCTGGCGCTCGCCGCCGGAGAGCGTATGCACCTGACGCTCCGCCATGCCGTCCAGACCCGCGGCGGCCAGCGCGTTGCGCGCGATCTCGGTGTCGCGCGTCGATTCCCAGTCCCAGCGGCCAAGATGCGGGTGACGCCCGGTGAGCGCGGTTTCCAGCACCGTCGAACCGAACGGATCGTTCTGGAACTGCCCCAGCCAGGCCCGGCGCAGGGCGGCTTCGCGGGCCGCCAGGCGGGCGGCATCGTCGCCGCCAAGCAGCACGCTGCCGGCGGCGGGCGGGCGCAGGCCGGCAAGGGTGGACAGCAGGGTCGATTTGCCGGCGCCGTTGCGGCCGAGGATGACCAGGGTTTCGCCGGGCGCCAGCTTGAAGCTGATGCGGTCGACCACGATTTTCCCGCCGATTTCGACGCGCAAATCCTTTGCTTCGAGCAAGGGCGCGCTCACTTGGGCTGCCTCGAAAGCAAGAAGAGAAAGACCGGCACGCCAATCAGGGCGGTCAGCACGCCGACCGGCAATTGCTGCGGCGCGATGACCGTGCGCGCGGCGGCATCGGCCAGCAGCAGCAGCGAACCGCCGGCCAGCACCGAGGCGGGCAGCAGCAGGCGCTGGTCGTTGCCGCTGGCCAGCCGCACCAGATGGGGTATGACGAGGCCGACAAAACCGATCGAACCGGCGGTGGTGACCGAGGCGGCCGTGGCCAGCGATGCGAGCAGGAAAATCGTGTAGCGCAGACGCTTGACCGCAACGCCGAGGGCTTGCGCCTGCATCAGCCCGCGCGCGAGCAGGTTGAGCTCGCGGGCGAAGGGCATGGCCATGGCCAGCGCCGCGCACAGCGCGAGCATGGCTGGCCACCAGCGGGCGCTCTGACCGAGATCGCCCATCAGCCAGAAGAGCATGCCGCGCAGCTTGTGTTCCTCGGCGATGGCCAGCATCAGGGCGACCAGCGCGCCACAGCCGGCGGCGACGATGACGCCGGTGAGCAGCAGCCGGGTCTGCGTCCAGCTGCCGTCGCCGTGCGCCAGCCCGAAGACCAGGAACATGGCGCCGAGGGCGCCGGCGAAAGCCAGGCCGTCGATGCCGAACACCGGCAAGCCGATCAGGATGGCGAACATCGCGCCGACCCCGGCGCCGCCGGAAATTCCCAGCACGTAAGGGTCGGCCAGCGGATTGCGCAACAGCACCTGCATCAGCGCGCCGGCCAGGGCCAGCAGACCGCCGCAGGCGAAACCGGCGAGCGCGCGCGGCAGGCGCAGCTCGCGAATGATGTCGGCGCCCGGCGTGTCCCGCCCGAGGAGGGCGGAAATGATGGCGGATGGCGTAACCGGGATGCTGCCGACCGCCAGCGCCGTCCAGAAACTCGCCAGGGCCAGCAGCACGAGCGCGGCGAGGATCAGGAAAGCGCGGCGGCGGATGGGCATGGCCGGTTACTTCGGCGAATAGCGCAATCCGACGAATGCATTCACACCGGATGTCGCGTAATCGGCGGCAAGCTGGTAGTCGCGGTCGAACAGATTGTTGATGCGGGCGAACAGCGCCAGTTCGCTGGTCAGGTTATAGGCGCCGTAAAGGTTGAAGACCGCATAACCCGGCAGCTTGGTGGTGTTGGCCACATTGTCGTAACGGTAGTCGCTGGCCTGCATCTCGATACGCCACTCGAAGGAATCGATCCGCTGTCCGACGGCAGCGGTGCCGTACTGCCTGGCCCGGCGTGGAAGCAATTTATCAGTTTCTTCGTTGCGCGGATCGAGGTAATCGTAGCTCGCCGACAATTTGAAGCTGCCGATCTGTCCGTCGTAGGCCAGGGTCGCACCCTTGATCTGGGCCTGGCCGACGTTTTCGGGCCGGTAGACGAAGCCGGGCATCAGCGGCCCGACCGTGACGATCAGGTCGTCGATGTCGCTCCGGTAGGCGGTCAGCGACACATGCTGCAGGCCGCTTTCGAAGTGGACAGCGGCTTCGGTCGTGCGCGAGAATTCCGGTTTCAGCAGCGGGTTGCCGAAGGCGGGGAAATAGAGTTCGTTGAAGGTCGGCGCCTTGAAGGCCGTCCCGTAACCGACGTTGGCTCGCCAGTTGTTGTTGAACCGGTAGCCGTAGGCGGCGGAGCCCGTCGTCTTGCCGCCGAACTGCGAATTGTCGTCGATACGGATGTTGGCCTGGAGACTGTGCGCATCGTAGCGACCCGTCCACCCCGCGAGCGCCGAATTGGTTGAACGCTGGGAAACAGCGTAGGCCGTGGTGCCGTCCACGTTCTGTTCCAGCCGTTCGAAGGCGAGGAGGAACTTGCCGAAGTCGCTCGAGAAATCGTTCTGCCAGACATACTGGTTCTGCCGGGTGCGGAACGTGCTGGTTCGAGCCCCGCTCTCCAGTTGCCGCGAATCGTCGATCGACTGCCCGATACGCACGGTGCTGGTCCAGAAGCTGGTGAAGGCATCGCGCAGGTAGGCGCTGTAGCTGGAAACCGTCTGGTCGTTCCGGTAGTCCAGGGCGGCGCGACGCGGCGTGAATCCGCTGTCGTACTTGTTTTCGCCATCGCTGTAGAAGACGGTGACGCCCGCTTCATGGCCCTTGACGAACTCGTAGGCCAGCCTCCCGCTCAGGCTGTTCTGGCGAAAACCGTCGTTGTCCGCGTTATACGCCCGATTGCGCGGGTTCGCGATGCTGTTGAAGCCTCTGGTGTAGTCGGTCGCCAGGTTGAGCGCATATTGCCAGCCTTCCCTGGCGCCGGAAAAGCCGGCGTTCGCCTGAAAGGTGCTGTAGGAACCGCCGCCGATTTCGCCGAACAGCCTTGCCGGCCCTTCTCCGCTGCGCGTGAATATCTGGATGACGCCGCCGATCGCCTCGCTGCCATAGAGCGACGACGCGGGGCCGCGCAGGATCTCGACCCGGTCGATCTGGCTCAGGGGAATGCGCGACCAGGCCGCGGTGCCGGATGTCGCGGAGCCAACACGCATGCCGTCGATCAGCACCAGAACCTGGTTGCTGTTCGCGCCGCGCATGAAGATACTGGTCGTCGCGCCGTTGCTGCCGTTGGTTGCCACCTGCAGTCCCGGTTGGCGCGCCAGCAGGTCGGTGAACGTCGATTGACCTGCAAGATCGATGTCGGCGCGTTCAATGACGGTAACGTCCGAGAGAAGCTGGGATTCGCGCACCGGCTGGCGGGTTGCGGTGACGACGACCGGGTCGAGACTGGCGGTCTGGGCGTGGGCGGGTGCCAGGAAGGCGACGGCGAGCGCCGCGGCGAGCGGTGTGAGACGTGGATTCATGATTCTCCCTTTCCCGGCAGGCGTCCCCGCACGCCGGAATGACTGAAAAAGGAAACGCCGGGAGAATGAACGCAGGTCTGAACTCAGGTCGAGGCCCGGCACCACACCCCCGTGGCGCTTCCGCTGGTTTGTCCCAGGCCGGTATCCGGGCTCGCAAGTCTTGACGCGCCGCCTTCCCAGGATGAACCCAGTGGCGTTGTGGCGCGCCCGCACTTGCTTACCGTTGCGGGGGCAGCAGCGGCGTTGTCCGTGGGGACGCACCGCTTTCCCGTTTAACCGCGGTTGGAGGATCCTTCCGCAGCACCTGTTACGGGGCGCATTATACATCCAGCTTCCGCCGATGTTGCGGCGCACTCGGGAGGCTTCCCGGGCGGTGCCTACAAACCACTTTCAGAATAAAGGCTTAGTCCTTGACCATGCGCTGTTCTTGCCTCTATAGTGCTCGCCATGGACACGGATCTTGAAGAACTCGAAGCCAAGATTGAACAGGTTGTCGCCCTGGTTCACCAGTTGCGCGCCGAGAACGAAGTGCTGAAGAATCAGATCGCGGAAGCCGAGGCCGAGCGTCTGCACCTGCGCCGGTCGATGACGGCCGCCCGCGAGCGCCTCGAGAGTCTGATGGACCGGTTGCCCGAGGATGCCTGAGATGAGCGGCGAGCACGGATTTCTTGACGTCAAGATCATGGGTCGCGACTACCGCGTGGCGTGCACGCCGGAAGAGCGCGACGGGCTGCTGGCTGCCGTCGAACTGGTCGACAACAAGATGCGCGAAATCGCCCAGCGGACCAGGAGCACCATCGCCGAGCGCGTGGCAGTGATGGCTGCCCTCAATATCGCGCATGAATACCTTTCCGCTCCAGGCGCCGCGGCGCAAAAAGAAGTGGATCTTGCGGTTGATACTTCCCACGCAAAGCGTAGAATCGCTCACATGGGAGCACGGATCGGTACCGTGCTTGCGCCCCAGCAGCAACTCGATCTCTAGCTGTCTGCTGACTCCGGCGCCGCCCGCCGAGCGTCCCCTGCGGTGTTTGTTAAGGCCATAGATTCCTTGGACCAATGCTGATTGGCATCGGTTGCGGACCATCGAAATCGCTGTTGTGCGCTCTCTTCTTCGAAAGTGCCTGATGCGAGAGGAAAGCAGCCACTCTGGACCCAGGTTCAGGATGCCGGCCTGACGGCACTCGCGGGGGCCCGTTTCCGGGTCCGCTGCGTGTGTGGGCGCGGCGCGCTCCAACCTGTTCCAGTCCCCCGTTGGCAGCGTGAGCCTTGCGGCGGAATTGCACGAAGGCGCGCCGCCAGCGTGTCATCTGCAATGCCGTCGGCGTGCCCCGCCCGTGCGGCGATGCGGCAATGTGACGGGCCTTTCGGGGCAAGGGAGAAATCGCGATTGACCGACGCCGCCGGAGGCATGGATACTCGGGCGGCGCCAAGGCATCTTCGCGTTCCGCTGCCCGGGCGGGAAGGAACGGCCTGGCGCGCATGGACGTGCCAACCACGATCGAAGGAGGTTCAGATGAAGCTGCTTTCAGGGACGGACAGCCTGTTTCTCCACATGGAGCAGGGCAATCAATACATGCACGTCGCCGGATTGGGCATCTACGACCCGTCAACCGCGCCCGGCGGCAAGGTCCGCTTCAAGCAGATTCTGGACTTCTTCTCACGGCGACTGGACAGCGCCAAGGTCTTTCGCCGTCGCCTCGTAGCCGCGCCGTTGGGGCTCGATCGGCCCTACTGGATCGACGGGGGCGAGATCGACACCGAATACCATGTCCGTCACATCGCGCTGCCGCAACCCGGCGACTGGCGGCAACTGATGATTCAGGTGGCGCGCATTCATTCGCGCCCGCTCGACCGCAGCCGGCCGCTCTGGGAGGCCTACGTCATCGAGGGCCTCGACAACATTCCGGGGATCGCCAAGGGCAGCTTCGCGCTTTACGTCAAGTTCCATCATGCCGGGGTCGACGGCGAGGCCGGCGCCGAGATCATCAAGGCCATTCATACCTTGTCGGCGGATTTCGAGGATGAGCCGTCGACAGGTGACCGGACCATCTTTGCCGATCGCTTTCCTTCGCGGATCGAACTCTATTCGCGAGCGGTCGGCAACCGGGTGCGCCAGGTCTTCGATGCCGCTCGGCTGGCCGTCGATCTGGGCGGGCGCGTGGCGCTGGCCGGCAAGAGCCTTGTGGCGTCGGGCAAGGCGCTCGATCTGGTCCAGAGCCTGGTCGCCAGGCAGTTCGGGGGAAGCGGCGCGGGTGCGGGCAACAAGGCGCCGGGCGACTTGGCCGGAGGCAAACCGGGAACACGTTTCGACCGCCCGGTGTCGCCGCACCGCGTGGTCGATGCCGTGGGATTTTCGTTGGCCGAATGCCGGACGATTCGCGAGCACATCGACGGCGTGACGATCAACGACATCTTCATGGCGGCAACTGGCGGCGCGATCCGCAAGTATCTCGAAGGCAAGGGCGAATTGCCGGCGCGATCGCTGAATGCCATGGTGCCGATGTCGACGCGCGGAGGCAACAAGGAGACGGATTCGGGCAACCAGATCGGCATGGCGCCGATGGCCTTGCGCACGGACATCGCCGATGCGGTCGAGCGTGTCCTGGCGATCAGGCGCGGGACGACCAGGACCAAGGCGGCGACTTCGGCGCTGGGCAGGGATCTGGCGGCCAAGGTGATCCAGGTGATTCCGGCGGTGGCGGCGGAGCAACTCCTGCGCCTGGCCATGTTTTCGCTGAGCAATGTCACGGTGTCCAATGTGCGCGGTCCGGATGTCCCGCTGTACATGGCCGGCGCGCAACTGGAAATGTTCCTTGCCGTATCGATCGCCTTCGATGGCATCGGGCTCAATGTCACCGGCTTCAGCTACAACGGTACCTTGTGGGTCTGCTTCGTCGCCTGCCGCGACATGCTCCCCGACCCGGATCAGTTCCGCGACTGCCTCAAGGAAAGTTTCGCAGAACTGCTCGCCGGGGCGCTTGCCCGCAACGGGAAGCCCGTGAAAGTGGCGGCGGGGCGCATTCCCGCCGCCACGACCACGCCGGCGCGCAGGCGAAAGCCGGCAAGCGCAGAGGCCGCCGGGGAGGAAGGAGCGGCGGCGACAGATCCGGCATCCCCGCCGAAAGGAACGCGGGCGCGGGGTGTGGCCGCTGCAGGGAGGGAGTGAGGCGGCGATGAAAGGCGCGCAGCCTGATCTGCACGACAAGTGGGCGCTGGTGACCGGCGCCTCCAGCGGCTTGGGCAGCGATTTCGCGCAACTGCTCGCGGCGCGTGGCGCCAACCTCGTGCTGGTGGCGCGGCGCAGCGAGCCGATGAAGGCGCTTGCCGCCGAACTGAAGCGGACGCACGGCACGCACTGCCACGTCATCGCGATGGATCTCGCGTGTCCCGGCGTCGGCGCGGAACTGCACGCCAAGGTCGAAGCCAGGCGCGTCGCCATCGATATCCTGGTCAACAACGCCGGCTTCGGTGTCTTCGGTGATTTTGTCGATCAGCCGCTGGCAAGCGAGATGGGCATGCTCCAGCTCAATGTCATGGCGTTGACCGAACTGACCCATGTCTTTGCCGCCGATATGGTCAAACGCGGTTCGGGCAGGATTCTCCTGGTCGGTTCGCTGGGCGGATTCCAGCCCTTGCCCAGATATGCCGCCTATGCGGCGAGCAAGGCGTATGTGTTGAGTTTCGGCGAGGCGCTGCACGAGGAACTTAAGGATCGCGGGGTCGTGGTTACCGTACTCTGTCCGGGCGTCACGGCAACCAACTTTCTTGCCGTGTCCGGCCAGGAAGCCATGCCGTTGCCGGACGTGCTGACGATGCGGAGCCGGCCGGTGGCCGAGATCGGCCTCAAGGGTCTGGACGCCGGCCAGGCTTCGGTCATTCCCGGCCTGCCCAATCAGGCGACCGCCTTCGCCAACCGGATTTTGCCGCGCAGCCTGTTTCCGCGGCTGGCCTACCGGTTGCTCAAGCGCTGATGGCGAACACCTTGAATCTTCTTCTGGTCGGCGCGACCGGCGCGGTGGGCCGGGCGGCGCTGCGTCAGGCATTGACCGAAGAGCGCATCGCTCGCATTGTCGCCCCGACCCGTCGTCCACTGGAAGCCGGGTTGGCCGGTATCGAGAGGCTTCTGAATCCGGTCATCGACTTCGCCCGGCTTCCGGAAGAAGCGCCATGGTGGCGGGTCGATGCGGTCGTGTGCGCGCTTGGCACGACGATCAGGGTGGCGGGTTCGCAAGCCGCCTTCGCCGCCGTCGACCGCGATCTGCCAATCGCCGTCGGACGCTTGGCGCGGGCAGCCGGTGCGACGCGCTACGCGCTGAATTCGTCGCTCGGCGCCAGCGCGAGCGGAAGCTTTTACCTGCGGACCAAGGCCGAGGCCGAGCAGGGCATCATCGCTCTCGGGTTCGCCAGCACGACCATCGTCCGTCCGTCGCTGATCGATACCGAGCGTAGCGAGGCCCGTCCCGGCGAACAGGTCGGGTTGTTGTTCGCCCATCTCCTGCGCCCGCTGATTCCGCGCCGGTACCGCGCGGTCAGTCCGGAGGCGATTGCCGCCGCGCTGCTCCGCGGCATTCTCGAAAACCACCCGGGGGTGAGGATCGTTGAATCCGAGGCACTCTAGGCGGCGTGGCATGCACGATGGGAATAAGCGCCGCCGGTCGCGGTCGACCGGCAATTTGCCCCGATTTTCAATGTTTCCGGTCTGTGTCGGGATCGTCAGCGGCCGGCAGCGGATCTTGTGGAAGAGAGTGTCATGACCATCGTATGGATTGCGCAATACCTGGCGCTCGGTGCATTTGCCGGATTTTTCGCGGGCATGCTCGGCATCGGCGGCGGGCTCGTCCTGGTCCCGGCGCTGACGCTGATGTTCGCCGCGCAGGGTCAGATTCAGGCGAGCGAAACACTGCACATGGCGCTGGGAACCTCGATGGCCAGCATCATCTTTACCGCAATCGCCAGCATTCGGACGCACCACAGTCACGGGGCGATCCTCTGGGATGTGGTCAAGACCATCACGCCCGGGATACTTCTCGGCACCGCTCTGGGGACCCTGTTCGCGGCGAGTGTCCCGGCGCGCCCGCTCGCCGTGTTCTTCACCTTCTTCGTCTGTGTCGTCGCCGTGCAGATGGCGTTGAACCTCAAGCCCAAGCCGACCCGTGAACTGCCGGGTCCGTTGGGGGTTGCCGGAGTCGGGCTGGGCATCGGTGTCCTGTCGTCGCTGGTGGCGATCGGCGGCGGCTCGCTGACCGTTCCCTTCCTGACTTGGTGCAACGTCCGCGTGCAGCACGCGATCGGCACTTCCGCGGCCGTCGGCCTGCCGATCGCGCTGGGCGGGACGCTTGGATATGTATTCAACGGCTGGGGCAAGACCGGCCTGCCTGCAGGCAGCTTTGGCTACGTCTACCTGCCGGTGCTGGCGATCCTTGTCCTGGCGACGGTGGTTACGGCGCCGTTTGGCGCGCGGTTGGCGCATCGTCTGCCGGTGGCCACATTGAAACGCCTCTTCGCGGGAATACTGATCCTGCTTGCCGCAAAGCTGCTGTGGACCCTGTTCAGCGCGCCTTGAACGAAGGCTTGCGCTTTTCCAGGAAAGCGGCGAGGCCTTCCTGGTAATCCGCGGTATCGAGGAAGGCGAAAGACGCGGCCTTTTCCTCGTCGTTCAGCGGTCTACCGTCGGCCAGGCGGCGTATCCAGTGCTTGTGCCAGCCGGCCACCAGAGGCGCCCCGGCGCAGATGCGGCGGGCGGTCGCATAAGCTTCGTCGGCCGCCCGGGGGTCGGGCACGACACGGGTGATGAGGCCCTTCTGGTACGCTTCGGCGGCAGAGAGGATCCGGCCCTCGAGCAGGATTTCCTTCATGACCGCGGCGCCGGCCAGCCTGAGCAGGCCTTCCATTTCGCCGGGATACATCGAGAAGCCGAGGCGGTTGATCGGCGCGCCGAAGCGGGCCGATTCACCGCAGATGCGCAGGTCGCAGGCGCCGGCGATTTCCATGCCGCCGCCGATGCAGGCTCCCTGGATCAGTGCCACCGTCGGGTGCGGGCAGTCGGCGATGGCATTCAGCGCCGCAGCGACGTGACCGTGATAGTGCAGCGCCTGTTCGAGCGTCGCGCGGGCAGTGACGAACTCCTCGAGATCGCCGCCGGCGGCAAAAGCCTCGTCTCCCGCCCCGCGCAGGACAATGCAGCGGATGTCGCGGTCGACCGACAGAACAGCGATGTTTTCGGCGAGCCGCAGCCACATGCCGAGATTGACGGCGTTGAGCTTGCCCGGGTTGTTCAGGGTCAGGGTGGCGATTTCACCATCGCGGGAGACGTCTACCGTACTCATTGGCGGATTCCTGGTTGCGGAAAGTTGATGGTAGGTGATTGCAGCTTTGCGGCTTGCTTGGGATAGAATGATGCCGCACGACTTTCATAGTGAACAGAGAGGGGGGTAACTCATGAGCAGTGCAATGTACGAGCGTATGCGGACCAATCCGAAGTTCCAGGAACTGGTCACACGCCGGGGGCGTTTCGCGTGGACACTGGCGATTATCGTCTTGACCATGTTCTACGGCTATATCCTGACAATCGCCTTCAATCCGACCGCACTCGGCCGACCGGTTGCCGAGGGATCGATGCTGACCATCGGGGTCGCCGTCGAACTCTTCATGTTCATCTTCTTCTGGGGCCTGACCGCCTTCTATGTCAGGCGCGCCAACAGCGAATTCGACGCGATGACCCAGGATCTCATCCGCGACGCCTGGAAGGAGAACAAATAATGAGGAAGATCGTCACCACTCTCGCGCTGCTCGGCTTTTCAGCGCTTGCCCTCGCTGCCGACGCCGTCGGTGCGACCGAAAAACAGGCGACCAACTGGCACGCCATCATCATGTTCTGTATCTTCGTGGCATTGACCATGGGGATCACCTACTGGGCAGCCAACCGGACCAAGACGACCGCCGACTTCTATACCGCCGGCGGCGGCATCACCGGCTTCCAGAACGGCCTGGCGATCGCCGGCGACTACATGTCGGCGGCGACGCTGCTCGGCCTGACGGCCATGGTCTACACCCAAGGTTACGATGGCTACGTCTACATGCTGGCATTCTTCGCCGGCTGGCCGATCATCCTGTTCCTGATGGCGGAACGCCTGCGCAACCTGGGCAAGTTCACTTTTGCCGACATCACCGCCTACCGCCTCGACCAGGGCAAGGTGCGGACCATGGCGGCGATCTCGTCGCTGACCGTCGTCTGCTTCTACCTGCTCGCGCAGATGGTCGGCGCCGGCCAGTTGATCAAGCTGTTGTTCGGCCTCGACTACAACATCGCGATCTTTGCCGTTGGCCTGCTGATGATGGTTTACGTCACCTTCGGCGGCATGGTCGCGACGACCTGGGTGCAGATCATCAAGGCCTGCATGCTGCTCACCGGCGGCACGCTGGTCATGGTGCTGGCCTTCAGCCAGTTCGGCTTTTCCTATCAGACCCTGTTGGAAAAGGCGACGGCCGTGCATAAGCTCGGTCCCAAGCTGATGTATCCGGGCAGCCTGCTGGCCGACCCGGTTACCGCCATTTCACTGGGTCTCGGCCTGATGTTCGGAACTGCCGGCCTGCCGCACATCCTGATGCGCTTCTTTACCGTGAGCGACGCCAAGGAAGCCCGCAAGTCGGTGCTCTACGCATCCGGTTTCGTCGCCTACTTCTTCAACGTCATCTTTCTGATGGGTCTCTGCGGCATCCTGATCGTCGGCCAGAATCCGGAATTCTTCGAGGGCGGCACGGTCGGCGCCAAGCTGATCGGCGGCGGCAACATGGTCGCCATGCACCTGGCCAAGGCGGTCGGCGGCAACATGCTGCTCGGTTTCCTGGCGGCGGTCGCCTTCGCCACCATCCTGGCGGTGGTTTCCGGGCTGGCGCTGGCCGGCGCCTCGGCGATTTCGCATGACCTCTACGCCCGCGTCATCATGAAGGGCAAGGCTACGGAAGCCAAGGAGATCCGTGTTTCGAGGATCGCCACCATCTGCCTCGGCTTCGTCGCGATCGTTCTCGGCATCCTGTTCGAGAAGCAGAACATCGCGTTCATGGTCGGTCTGGCCTTCGGCGTGGCGGCCGCGGCGAACTTCCCGGTCCTGATCCTTTCGATGTACTGGAAGGGAAGGGTCTGACCACGCGCGGTGCCCTGTGGGGCGGCTACGGCGGCCTGCTATCGGCGGTCGCCTTCGTCGTTCTCTCGAAGTCGGTGTGGGTGGACGTCATAGGCAACAAGGTGGCGGTCTTCCCCTATACCCAGCCGGCGCTGTTCGCGATGCCGATCGCCTTCCTGCTCGCCTATATCTTCTCGAAGAGCGACAGCACCGTTCGTGCCAACGCAGAGATCGAAGCCTTCGAGGACCAGTATGTGCGCGCCCAGACCGGTTTCGGCGCCTCGGGAGCAGCCAAGCACTGAGTTTCTCCGTCAGGATGGAAGCCCCGGCCGATTGGTCGGGGCTTTTTTTTCAGCCTTCGCCGCCGGCGATGACCGGAAGACGCTCACGCCTGTTTCGATGCCTTGGCCTCCATCCTTGCCAGCGCTTCGCGCCCGCACAGAATGTGGTCGTGCATGAGTTTCTCGGCCCTGACGGCGTCGCCCGCCTTGATCGCCGTCATGATGGCACGGTGTTCGCCGAGTGATTGCTGGAGGCGGCCTTCCAGCGACAGAGAATGCAGACGGGATAGTTTGAGTACCTTGCGCAGGTCCTGGATGACGGAGAGCATCCAGCGATTTCCGGCGAGTCCCTGTATCTTCCTGTGGAACTCCTGATTGGCCTCGAAAAAGGCGCCGATGCGCCCTTCGTGCGCGGCAGCTTCGAGGCGCGCGTGGATCTCGTTCAGTTGTGCAACATCGGCCGGCTTTGCCTGGCGCACGGCGTCACCCGCGCAGCGCCCCTCGAGCATGGCCATCAGCGGAAAGATGTCGTCGAGGTCCTGACGGGAAATTTCGGTGACGTAGCAGCCACGGCGCGGCTTGAGTTCGACCAGCCCCTCGGATGCCAGAACCTTCAACGCCTCGCGCAAGGGTGTGCGGGAAATCCCGTACTGCTCGGCGAGCCGTTGCTCGTCGATCCAGTCGCCCGGCGCCAGTTCGTGGGCGAAGATACGCTGACGCAGGCGCTCCGCCACTTCTTGGTAGAGCGCAGTTGGTGCAATGCGGTTCATGTTCCTGGTGCGGTGCGCGTGAGTACAAGGGTGTACTGGCTTTCATTATAATTATGGATACAGTATTATGCGAGACTTGGTATGTCAAGCCGGGCCCGAGAGAGCGTAGAATTTGGAATCCGGCGGTTGTAGCCCGCAAAAATCGGTTCGACGAAGGGGTCTGTCATGTCTGAAAAGTTCTTTGATTCCAATAACCTGGATGTCTGGGAGAAGGCTGCGGCCAAGCAGGCGCCGGGCGGCGATGTCAACCAACTGGCCTGGAATACCCCGGAAGGGCTGAAGGTCAAGGCACTGTATACGAAGAAGGATGTCGAGGGCCTGCCCAACGCCGACACCCTGCCGGGCGTCGCGCCCTTCCTGCGCGGCCCGCAGCCGACGATGTACGCGGTCAAGCCGTGGACCATCCGCCAGTACGCCGGATTCTCCACCGCCGAAGCCTCCAACGCCTTCTACCGCAAGGCGCTCGCCGCCGGCGGCCAGGGCGTCTCGGTCGCCTTCGACCTGGCGACGCACCGCGGCTACGACTCCGACAATCAACGCGTGCTGGGCGACGTCGGCAAGGCCGGCGTGGCGATTGATTCCGTGGAGGACATGAAGATCCTGTTCGACGGCATCCCGCTCGAAAAGATTTCCGTCTCGATGACGATGAACGGCGCCGTGCTGCCGATTCTCGCCGGCTACATCGTCGCCGCCGAGGAGCAGGGCGTGGCGCAGGACAAGCTGTCGGGCACGATCCAGAACGACATCCTCAAGGAATTCATGGTGCGGAACACCTACATCTATCCGCCCAAGCCGTCGATGAAGATCATCGCCGACATCTTCGGCTACACCGCGCAGCACATGCCGAAGTTCAACTCGATCTCGATTTCCGGTTATCACATCCAGGAAGCCGGCGCCAATCAGGCGATCGAACTCGCCTTCACGCTGGCTGACGGCATGGAATACGTGCGTACCGGCATTGCCTCGGGCATGGATGTCGATACCTTCGCCGGCCGTCTGTCCTTCTTCTGGGCCGTCGGCATGAACTTCTACCTCGAAATCGCCAAGATGCGCGCCGCCCGTCTGCTGTGGCACCGCATCATGTCCGGCTTCAACGCCAAGAGCCCGAAGTCGATGATGCTGCGTACGCACAGCCAGACCTCCGGCTGGTCGCTGACCGAGCAGGATCCCTACAACAACGTCGTGCGCACCACCATCGAGGCGATGGCGGCGGTCTTCGGCGGCACCCAGTCGCTGCACACCAACGCACTCGACGAGGCGATCGCGCTGCCGACCGAGTTCTCGGCCCGCATCGCCCGCAACACCCAGCTCATCATCCAGGAAGAAACCCACATCACCAATGTCGTCGACCCGTGGGCCGGTTCCTACCTGATGGAAAAGCTGACCCAGGACATGGCCGACAAGGCCTGGAGCATCATCCAGGAAATCGAGGCGATGGGCGGCATGACCAAGGCCGTCGAGTCCGGCTGGGCCAAGATGCAGGTCGAAACCTGCGCCGCCGACAAGCAGGCGCGCATCGACTCGGGCAAGGACGTCATCGTCGGCGTCAACAAGTACAAGCTGGCCCGGGAAGATGCGATCGACATTCTCGATATCGACAACCATGCCGTGCGTGAAGCCCAGATTGCCCGCCTCAAGAATATCCGCGCCACCCGTGACAGCGCGGCCGTTTGCGCCGCGCTGGATGCGTTGACCGCAGCCGCCGAATCCGGCAATGGCAACCTGCTGGATCTGACCGTCAAGGCCATCCGTCTGCGTGCTACCGTCGGTGAGGTATCCGATGCACTGGAAAAGGTCTTTGGCCGTTTCCGTGCCAACAATCAGACCATTTCCGGTGTGTATGGAGGCGTTGTGGACGGTCAGGAAAGCTGGGAAGCCATCAAGGCCGATATCGCCAAATTCGCTGAAGAAGAAGGCCGTCGTCCGCGCATCATGATCGCCAAGCTCGGTCAGGACGGTCACGACCGGGGCGCCAAGGTAGTGGCCACCGCCTACGCCGACCTGGGTTTCGACATCGACATGGGCCCGCTCTTCCAGACGCCGGAGGAAGCTGCCCGCCAGGCCATTGAAAACGACGTGCACGCCATCGGTGTTTCCTCGCTGGCGGCCGGCCACAAGACCCTGTTGCCGACGCTGGTCAAGGCCCTGCAGGACCAGGGCGCCAACGACATCATCGTCTTCGCCGGCGGCGTCATCCCGGCGCAGGACTATGACTATCTGTTCAATGCCGGCGCCAAGGCCATCTTCGGGCCGGGTACCCGGATCGAGGATTCGGCGCGCAAGGTACTCGAAGAAATCCGCAAGGCGCGCGGTTAGGCCAGGGATGAATCTGGGCGAAGCACCCGTGCTGGCGCATTCCCTGTCCCCGGCTGACCAGTCCCTGGTCGACGGTGTGCTCGCCGGTCAGCGCCGGGCGCTGGCGAAGGCCATCACGCTGATCGAATCGACCCGTCACGACCACCAGCAGCGCGCCCAGCAGGTGCTGAACGCCCTGTTGCCGGGCACCGGCAAAGCGATCCGCATCGGCATCTCCGGCGTGCCTGGGGCGGGCAAGTCCACCTTCATCGAGGCCCTTGGCGTCTGGCTGATCGAACAGGGCAAAAAACTGGCCGTGCTCGCCGTCGACCCATCGTCGTCGGTGTCAGGCGGCTCCATTCTCGGCGACAAGACGCGGATGGAACTGTTGAGCCAGCGCCCGGAAGCCTTCATCCGCCCCAGCCCGTCAGCCGGTTCGCTCGGCGGCGTCGCCGAGAAGACGCGCGAGGCGATGCTGCTCTGCGAAGCGGCCGGCTACGATGTGATCATCATCGAAACCGTCGGCGTCGGCCAGTCGGAAACGACGGTCGCCGGCATGGTCGACCTGTTCTGCCTGCTGCAATTGCCGAACGCGGGCGATGACCTGCAGGCGATCAAAAAGGGCATCGTCGAGATCGCCGACATGGTGGTGATCAACAAGGCCGACATCGACCCGCGGGCGACAGCGGTCGTCCGCGCGCAGTGGCGCAACGCGCTGCACATGCTGCGCCCGGCCTCGCCCAACTGGTCGCCGCCGGTGATCGCGCTGTCGGCGCTGCACAAGGAAGGCATCACCGATTTCTGGGCCGAGGTAGAGAAGTACCAGGCCGCGCTCAAGCCGACCGGCGAGTTCGCCGCCAAGCGTCAGCACCAGGCGCTGTCGTGGATGTGGCAGCTGATCGATCTGGGGCTGCGCCAGCATTTCCGTCATCACCCGCGCGTGAAGGGAAACCTGCCGGCATTGAGCCGGTCGGTCCAACAGGGCCATACGACGCCGGCTGCAGCCGCGTATATGCTGCTCGACTATCTCAACCACTGAATCAAATTACCCGAACCACCAAGGGAGCATTCCATGATCGACATCATCCGCCAGCTGGAAAAGAAGCGTGAGCTGGCCCGTCTCGGCGGCGGGCAGAAGCGCATCGACAGCCAGCACAAGAAGGGCAAACTGACCGCCCGCGAACGCATCGAGCTCTTGCTCGACCCGGATTCCTTCGAGGAATGGGATATGTTCAAGGAGCACCGCTGCACCGATTTCGGCATGGATCAGGTGGAAAAGACCCCGGGCGACGGTGTCGTGGTTGGCTACGGCACGATCAACGGCCGCCTGGTCTTTGTCTTCTCGCAGGACTTCACGGTTTTCGGCGGCTCGCTGTCGGAAACCCATGCCGAGAAGATCTGCAAGGTCATGGATCACGCGATCAAGGTCGGGGCGCCGGTGATCGGCCTCAACGATTCGGGCGGCGCGCGCATCCAGGAAGGCGTCGCCTCGCTGGGCGGCTACGCCGACGTGTTCCAGCGCAACGTGATGGCTTCCGGCGTCGTGCCGCAGATTTCCCTGATCATGGGTCCGTGTGCCGGCGGCGCGGTCTACTCGCCGTCGATGACCGATTTCATCTTCATGGTCAAGGATTCGTCCTACATGTTCGTGACCGGTCCGGAGGTGGTCAAGACCGTGACCCATGAAGACGTCACCGCCGAGGAACTCGGCGGCGCCATCACCCACACCAGCAAGTCCGGGGTCGCCGACCTGGCCTTCGAGAACGACGTCGAGGCGCTGTCGATGCTGCGCCGCTTCATGAATTTCATCCCGGCCAACAACCGGGAAAAGCCGCCCCACACGCCGACCAACGATCCGGCCGGCCGCATGGATTACTCGCTCGACACGCTGGTTCCGGACAGCGCCAACAAGTCCTACGACATGAAGGAACTGTTGATCAAGGTGGTCGACGACAACGACTTCTTCGAGCTGCAGTCCGACTATGCGAGGAACATCATCATCGGCTTCGGCCGCATCGACGGCCATCCGGTCGGTTTCGTCGCCAACCAGCCGCTCGTGCTGGCCGGCTGTCTCGATATCAAATCGTCGATCAAGGCCGCCCGCTTTGTCCGCTTCTGCGACGCCTTCAACATTCCGGTCGTCACCTTCGTGGACGTGCCGGGCTTCATGCCGGGAACCGCCCAGGAATACGGCGGCATCATCAAGCACGGCGCCAAGCTGCTCTACGCCTACGCCGAATGCACCGTGCCCAAGGTCACCGTCATTACCCGCAAGGCCTACGGCGGCGCCTACGATGTCATGTCGTCGAAGCACCTGCGCGGCGACGTGAATCTTGCCTGGCCCTCCGCCGAAATCGCCGTCATGGGGCCGAAGGGCGCGGTCGAGATCATCTTCCGCGAGGAAAAGAACGACGTCGCCAAGCTGGCCGAGCGCGAGGCCGAATACAAGGAAAAGTTTGCCAACCCGTTCGTCGCGGGGGCGCGAGGCTTCATCGACGACGTCATCATGCCGCATGCGACGCGCAAACGGATCGCCCGCTCGCTGGCCATGCTGCGCGACAAGAAACTCGACAACCCCTGGCGCAAGCACGGCAACATCCCGCTCTGACCAATTTGGCATCGCGCATGACTTCGTTGGTTTCCTCTTCTGCTCCTCGCCGTACTGGCGTACTGTCTCGTCGCAGCCAGCGTCGCCGCCTCGTCCTGCGCGCCCCAAATTGCTCAGTCACTCTGAATTGAGGGTCATATATGTTTACTAAAATTCTGATCGCGAACCGGGGAGAAATCGCCTGCCGCGTCATCAAGACCGCCCGCAAGATGGGCATCGCCACTGTCGCCGTCTATTCCGAGCCCGACAAGGATGCCCTGCACGTCGACCTGGCCGACGAAGGCGTCTGCATCGGCCCGGCGGCGTCGAAGGAATCCTACCTGTCGATGGACAAGATCATCGCCGCCTGCAAGCAGACCGGCGCCGAGGCGGTCCACCCGGGCTACGGCTTCCTGTCCGAGAACGCCGAGTTTTCGCGTCGTCTGGAAGAAGAGGGGATCAAGTTCATCGGTCCGAAGCATTACTCCGTCGGCAAGATGGGCGACAAGATCGAATCCAAGAGACTGGCGATCGAGGCCAGGGTCAACACCATTCCCGGATATAACGAGGCCATTTCCGGTCCGGACGAAGCGGTCAAGATCGCCCAGGGCATCGGCTACCCGGTGATGATCAAGGCTTCCGCCGGCGGCGGCGGCAAGGGCCTGCGCGTCGCTTTCAACGACAAGGAAGCGTTCGAGGGTTTCTCGTCCTGCGTCAACGAGGCGAAGAACGCGTTCGGCGACGACCGCGTCTTCATCGAGAAATACGTGCTCGAGCCGCGCCACATCGAAATCCAGGTGCTCGGCGACTCGCACGGCAACTACGTCTACCTGAACGAGCGCGACTGCTCGATCCAGCGTCGTCACCAGAAGGTGATCGAGGAAGCGCCGTCGCCCTTCGTCGACGCCGATATGCGCAAGGCGATGGGCGAGCAGGCCGTCGCCCTGGCCCGCGCGGTCAATTACGAATCGGCGGGCACCGTCGAGTTCGTCGTTTCCGGCGCGACCAAGGAGTTCTATTTCCTGGAAATGAACACCCGCCTGCAGGTCGAGCACCCGGTCACCGAGCTGATCACCGGGCTCGACCTCGTCGAGCAGATGATCCGCGTCGCCTACGGCGAGAAACTGCCGGTCACCCAGGCCGACGTCGGCATCAACGGCTGGGCGATGGAATGCCGGATCAACGCCGAAGATCCTTTCCGCGGCTTCCTGCCCTCCACCGGTCGTCTGATCAAGTTTCAGCCGCCGAAGGAAATTCCGGGTCAGGTGCGGGTCGATACCGGCGTCTATGAAGGCGGCGAGATCTCGATGTTCTACGACTCGATGATCTCCAAACTGATCATCCATGGCGCGACCCGCGAACAGGCGATCGCCCGCATGCGTGACGCACTGAACGCCTTCGTCATCCGCGGCATTTCCTCGAACATTCCGTTCCAGGCAGCGCTGATGCAGCATCCGCGTTTCCAGAGCGGCAATTTCAACACCGGCTTCATCGCCGAGGAATACCCCAAGGGCTTCAATGCCTCGATGGTTCCGCATGACGATCCGGCCCTGCTGGTGTCGGTCGCCGCTTACGTCTATCGCGCCTACACCGACCGCGGCGCTTCAGTTTCCGGCCAGTTGCAGGGCCATGAACGCATCGTCAGCGACAAGTGGTGCGTGGTGCGCCTGCGTCGCAGCGGCAACGAAAAACACATGGTCGTTGCCCGGCCGATCCAGGGCGGTTACCACGTCGAGTACATGGGCGAGAACTACGAGATCCGCTCGGACTGGAAGCTGGGCGAGTCACTGTTCAACGGAACCTGCAACGGCGAGGAATTCACGCTGCAGGTCGAGCGCCGCAGAACCCGCTACGTCCTGTTCCACTGGGGCGCCCACGCCAGCTTCATGGTGATGAGCGCCCGCGCCGCCGAACTGCTCGCGCTGATGCCCGAGAAACTGCCACCCGACCTCTCGAAGTATCTGCTCTCCCCGATGCCGGGCCTGCTGCGCGAAGTGGCGGTCAAGGTCGGTCAGGAGGTCAAGGCCGGCGAGAAACTGGCAGTCATCGAAGCGATGAAGATGGAAAACGTCCTGCGGGCGGACCAGGACTGCAAGGTCAAGAAGCTCTCCGCCGCCGCCGGCGATAGCCTGGCAGTCGATCAGGTCATCATCGAGTTCGAATAGCCGAGATTTCGGTCGTTCCTGACGGTCGACCGCGTCGCCAGGGCCCGTCTTCGGACGGGCCTCGTGCGTTCACGGAAGCTTGCACGCGTAGTGTATGAAATCGCTTCCACGGTCGACGATCTCGGTGGGAATCACCTGCTCGACCGAGCAATCGGCGAGGTCCAGGCTGACGCTGAGACGGGCGCCGGCGTCCGCAGGCAGGACGAGCGAAATGCCCCACTTGTGCCGCAGCAGGAAGGCCGGTACCCGGACCAGGCGGTCGCCCTTGGGAGCGAGGCGCTTGAGAGTGCAGGCCTCGGCTTCCTCGTCATACCATCGCAGTCGCGCCGAGAGAGTGCCGTCGTCGTCGCACCGCAGGCTGGCCATCACGCCGAGGCTGGGGCTTTCGCCGACAAGTGCAGCGATCAGGGTGGGCGCCAGCCGCCGGCTCGCCTCGGGATGGGGCGCCCGCGTGGCCGTGCTGCCGGTGAGTTTCCAGTGTTCCCCGGGCACTGTCTGGCGGCTCCTGCTGGTGCGCAGCGAGGATGCATGATCGATGCCGAAGGCCCCCTTCCTCTGATAGAAAAGCGGCTGGTCCGCCTTCTGGGCGCCGACCGGATTGAGTATTTTGTCTCTTAGCAAGGCATAGGCATCCTCACTGCCAAAGACGATTTCGATCTCGTCCTTCTTCTGCGGCGCTGTCCCGCTGGGCGGCTGCAGGTATTGCTCGAGATCCTGGAGAAGGCGAATGGCCGCAGGGGCTGAAAGCGAGCGCCCGAGCTTGAGGGCTTCCGGCGACTCGCCTGCCCCGAGCAGCTTGATGCGCTGCCCAAGCTTGACCGCGATCGTGCGCAGGTTGAGGAAACGCGGAACCCCGGGCGGCAGATCGTCGAAAAGTGCAGCCAGATCGACGACATAGGCCGCCGCGCTCCTGTCCGGCTCGGCCTGAAAGCTGACGAGTTCGCGCCAGCGGCTGTATAGGCGATTGACGACCGGAAGTTGGGTGGCGGTCAGGTGATAGGGATCGGCCATGCGCATCAGGATCGCCCAGGCCAGTTGCCCCGAGACGCTTCCCTTGCCGTGCTGCGGGAAATCCGGGTCGGCCAGCGGCCGGCGCAGTACGCCGTTGGCTTCCGCGGCGGCAAGCGCCATGACCAGCAGGTTGTCCGCTATCGGAGGGCAGGTGCGGGCAGCCAGAAAGTGGCAGTACTGGGCGAGGCGGAAGGCGGTGGTGGCGCGATGCAGCGGCAGGGAACGATTTGCCGGTGTGCATTGCGGGCCGAAACGCAGGTAGGCAATGCCGAACTGCATCCAGAGCCGGTGAGTGATTTCAAAGGCTTGTTCTTCGCCTGCCTGCATGGGCAGGGCCTTGCGCGTGAACTGCTCTTCGACCACCGACTGCAGCGGAACCGCCACCGCCCGCAACTGGTTGAGCAGGCTGACCACTTGTGCGGGTGGTATGGCCGAACCATCAAGCGCCTGGATCTGTTCGAGCAATGCGGAGAAGACCGCAAGCGGAGGCGTCGACGACAACGCGCCAAGCCAGGCCTGGGCGGATTCGGCATCCGTGAATGCAGGTGCAATATCGCGACGCGGCTCGGGCAAGCGGAGCCAATGCATGGCAGATCCTTTCAGATTATGCGTTGACCATGGGCGGAAACGAGCATTATGGGCGAGAACTGGCCGATCTTGATCACGAGATTCGCCACCATGCCGCAGTCTGTGGTGTCGAATTGGAAAATCGTGGCGAATTCGAGCCCTGTCTGCGCGTTTGCCACGACACCTGGGCTGCCGCGAAACCCTGGATGGTCTGTTGATCCTGCGTATCAAGCTGGAGTCGGAAATGGCCGAGCCGGGATTTTCACCCCCACCGCTTGTTGCGCAGCAGAGCAGAGAATGATTGCATTGCAATCAACCGTTTGCTAAATTGCAATCAATGATTACGCCTATGGAGGTCGCAGTGGCTACCAATCTTGTGGTTCGCAATGTCGATGAAGACGTCGCGCTGGCGCTGAAACAACTGGCTGCATCGCACGGGCGCAGCGCCGAGGCCGAGCACCGCGAAATTTTGCGCTCTGCCCTGCTGCGCCCGCAGCGGCGTTCTTTTGCGGAAGTGCTGGCGGGCATGCCCAATGTCGGCGAAGACGCCGATTTCAATTTTCGTGACGCGTAGAGTTTCTCGTGTTCCTGGTCGACACCAATGTCATCAGCGAAGCCCGCAAAGGGAAGAGGGCGAACCCCGGTGTGCAGGAATTTTTCCAGTCCAGCGATCCCGCTGATCTCTATCTCGCGGTGCAAACAATCGGCGAAATTCGGCGTGGCCTGGAAAATCTCCGGCATCGGGAGGATCTCGCGCAAGCCGGGCAACTGGAGAACTGGCTTGATCTGGTGGTGACGGATTACGCCGACCGGATCCTGGGCTTCGACGGCGAATGCGCCCAGTTATGGGGCTGTCTGATGTCGCCGAACCAGCAACACCCGATCGACAAGCAGATTGCCGCCGTTGCGCTGATTCATGACCTGACCGTCGTGACCCGCAACGGCGACGACTTTCGCGGAACCGGCGTCCGCCTCAGAAACCCCTTTGTCTGACCTCCCTCACGCTACCCTCCAAGGGAAAATGGCAGCGCCAGCGTACCCAATACGGAACGATGTTGCAGGCGCAGGCGTGGCGTCAAGGCGCGAGGGAGATTGTTTTCAGTGTTCATCATGGCTCCTTTGGCGGACATGGTCTATCGGGATGCAAGATACTCGCTTTTCATACGTAATATTTGCACCAATGGCCTTAATCTGTGCCGTTGAAAATAGCAACAGCAAATAAAATCAATCGGTTATCGTTATCTCTCTGGCCGCTGGCAGTGTAGCTGTTGTAAATTTTCCGACAGTAAGCCTACCGCTGGCGCAATGGCGGCTTTAATGGCCGGGTTTGTTTTCCGTCAGTCGCGAACCGTGATGGCGGCGACCGGGCACGGTGCAACACAGGCGCCGCAGCCGGTGCAAGTCTCCGGCGCGATTTCGGGCAGCGGGCTGCCGCCGAGACGTGGCGGGAAGCGGATGGCGCGGACGTCGCAGAAGTCGCCGCAGACCCGGCATTCGACACCACGCCGCGGCAGGCAGGCATCGCCGACCAGCGCCTTGTACGGCCACGTTGGCAGACCTTCGCGGCGGTCCAGCGCCAATGGCTGGCAGGCGGCGGCGCAAGCCCCGCAGAAAGTGCATTCACCGCGAGCGAAATCAACCGTGGGGAAACCGCCGTCGCCGGCAACGAGGATCTTCTGTGGGCACGCCGTCAGGCAATCGCCGCAGCGCGTGCAGCGGGCGCTGAATGCCGGTTCGGTCAGTGCCCACGGCGGCCGGATTTCGGCCCTGGGGCGCGGTCGACCGCGCAGGAAGCCGCGGCGGCTGGCATCGACCATCCCGGCGGACCTACTTTCCCTGCTTCATCTTGTCGATGCCGCTGCGCAGCAACTGGTCGATTTCCGAGCCCGGCTCGACCTGCGGCAGCAGGGCTTCCCAGTAGGCGATACCCTTGCTGCTGTCGCCGGCTTCCATGGCGGCGGCGCCGGCAAGGAAAAGCGAGTGGGGGTGCCGCGGGTCGATCTCGAGCGCGCGGGCGATGAGCTGGCTCGGCTTGCCCTTGAGGCCGTTCCCGCTCGCCATGGCGATGGTTTCGGCGTAGCTGGCGAGCAGTTCGGGGTCGGCGTCGATGACCTTCTCCGCCTTGGCGTAGGCGGTGACGGCGTCGTCGTAGCGGCCCATCGCCTTGTACGAGCGCGCCAGCATCAGCCAGCCCTGCATGTCGTCGGGGTTGGCCTGCATGCGCTCGGAAAGCCTGGCGACCATGGCATTGATCTGCTCCGCTGTCATCTTCGGCGCGGCGGCGGTCTGTGCCGGATCGAGAGCTTTCGGGTTGCCGAGGAGGCCGTAGGCCAGGAGGGCGAGGACCGGCAGCAGCAACAGCAGGGCGATGGCGGTCTTGCGGCTCGGGCCGCGCATGGCTGCAGCGGCGGAATCGCCAATGGCCGGTTCCACTTCCTCGAGCAGGCGGCGCTGCAGTTCGCGCCGGGCCTGCTCGAAATCGGCCTCGGCCAGCGTGCCTTCGGCCTTTTCGCGCTCGAGTTCGGCGAGTTGGTCGCGGAAGATGGCGAGGTTGGCGGCCTTGCGCTCGGCACGGTCCCCGGGAGGGCGACGGCCGAGCCACAGCGGCGGCAGCACGAACGCGGCGGTCACCGCGACGAGTAGCGCGGCGTAGATGGCGAACTGGGTCATGACGGGTCGGCTTCCTTCAACAGCGCCTCGGCGCGGCGCGCTTCCTCGGCCGAGAGCGGCTTGTCCGCGGCGGCGACGCGCTCGGCGCGGCGGCGCTGGTAGCGGACCAGCGCGAAGAGGCCGAGGGCGAGCAGCAGCAGCGGCCCGCCCCAGAGCAGCAGCGTGGCGCCCTTGAGCGGCGGCCGGTAGAGGACGAAGTCGCCGTAGCGGACCACCATGAAGTCGATGATTTCCTTGTCCGACTTGCCGTCACGGATCATGGTGCGGATCTCGCGGCGCAGGTCCTGCGCCAGCTCGGCGTTGGAGTCGGCGATGTTCTGGTTCTGGCAGACGAGGCAGCGCAGTTCCTCGGACAGCGCCTGCAAGCGCTTCTCGGCGACCGGGTCGGCGGCGAGCGCGGCCTCGGTGGCGCTGCTGGCGGCGACGGCTGCGGTCGACCCGGCAAAGAGGGCGAAAACCAGGGCGCAGGCGGCGAATATCTGGCGCATCATTGGTTCAGCTCCGCGAGCAGCGGCATGATCTTCTTGCTCAACGTCTCCGGGGTGATCGGTCCCGTATGCTTCATGCGGATGACGCCAGCCTTGTCGATGACGTAGGTTTCCGGCACGCCGTAGACGCCGAAGTCGATGCCGACGCGGCCGTCGAGGTCCATGACCGTCAGCGTGTACGGGTCGCCGTGTTCGGCGAGCCACTTGTTGGCGCGCTGCCAGGCGAGCTTCTTCTCTTCCTCGAGTGCCATCTTGTTCATGTCGAAGCCGCCATCGCCACGCACTTCCTTGTAGTTCAGCCCGATCAGCGGCACATTCACCTTCTTCGAGAACTCGACGAGAATGGGGTGCTCCTGGCGGCAGGAGACGC